>Ga0160428_1000443_pt1 | contig 46840 bp, 40 predicted proteins | sample SolpanmetagenomM_FD_108198 | JGI IMG/M metagenome (GOLD analysis project Ga0160428, IMG submission 108198) | Solar panel surface microbial communities from Lawrence Berkeley National Laboratory, California, USA - M | ecosystem: Engineered > Built environment > Solar panel > Unclassified ... | reverse complement strand
GGTTAACCAATACCCGCAGAGTAGCCAGGTGTTACGAGCGAAAAGTGACCAATGAAGTATCCTTTGTACTACTATGTAGCATTAGAAGAATTGTTAAAAAATGCTAACTTAAACAGCTTCTTAGAGTTAGTCACGCAGTAGAGATGCTTTGGCAAGCTCAGCATGACGCGCCATTTTTACCATAAAGTAATTAGCGACGGGTACTTAGTGGTAGGTAGGTAGCGAAAAGCAAATGCAAGCCTTGCCAATACCGTCGCTCAATCACTTCGGGCGCAATGTAGTGGCCACTTTTCTGCACGCGCGTTTTTACGCGCTCTTGCGCTAGTTCTGGGTTATTCAGCCAAAAGTATACGAGCGTCGTGGTGTAGCCTTGTTGCTGGGCTGCCCTGATTTTCTGCTGGTAGATCTTGGTGGCTAGCCTGGTTTCTATCGCAAAGGTTTCGCCCCTAGCCAGTAGGTCATCGACGCGGTGCAGCATGATTCGGCCGGCCTCCATCGCTACTTTTTCGGGCTGGAAGGGCGAGAGGCCCCGGGCTATCTCGTCGGCATTTACAAACTCTTGGCAGCCTAGGGTTTCGGGTAGAATAGTAAAGGAAGCCGTGGTTTTGCCCGCCCTGTTGCAACCCGCGATGGGGTAAAATTCTGGTCTGGCATGGGGGTAATGTAGTCTGTTGAACCAGCGGATAAAGGACAGGCAGACGTTGCTGCAAGGTAGCCCCGGCTGCAACTTGGTAGGTAGCTCGCCCGCTAGCCCCGACCTTTGCGCTATGCACCTTACCGCTACCACCCAGTTTGGCCTCGAAGAAGTACTAGCCGAAGAGTTGAGCCAGCTCGGCGCCACCATCGAATACGTGGGTAGCCGCGCCGTCGAGTTTAGCGGCGACAAAAAGCTGCTCTACAACACCGTGCTTTGGAGCCGCACGGCCATGCGTCTGCTGCGCCCCTTTGCCGACTTCTACGCCCGCGACGAGCGCGCCCTGTACGACGAAGTCTACCGCCTCGATTGGAGCCGCTATATTGCGCCGGGCCAGACATTTGCCATCACGGCCGTAGTCAATAAGTCGAGCTTCGAGCACTCGCTCTACGTGGCTCAGCTTACCAAAGACGCCATCGTGGACCAGTTTCGGGAGCGCACCGGCGAGCGGCCCAGCATCGACACCAAAAACCCCGACATCCGCATTCACCTGCGCATGCTGGAGAATGAGGTGATCCTGAGCCTCGACGCGGCCGGCGACTCATTGCACCGCCGCGGCTACCGCCAGGGCACCAACGAGGCGCCGCTCAACGAGGTGCTGGCGGCCGGCCTCATCCTGCTCAGCGGCTGGGATAAGCAGAGCCCGCTTCTGGACCCTATGTGCGGCTCGGCTACCATCCTCACCGAGGCGGGGCTGCTGGCCCAGCGCATCGCACCGGGCTTATTTCACCAGGGTAAGTTTGGGTTTGAAAACTGGCCCGACTTCGACGCCAGCCTCTGGCAGCAGGTGCGCGCCGATGCTGCGGCCCAGCGCCTCGAAGAGCCGCAAGCCTACCTGGCTGGCTCCGACCTCGACCCCCGGGTGATCGACCAGGCCGCCCAAAACATCGAAGCTGCTGGCCTCGATGAGTGCATCCGTTTGAGTGTGCGCGACGTGCGCGATGCTCAGCCACCCCAAGGCCAGGCGCCCGGCCTCGTCATTACCAACCCGCCCTACGGCGAGCGGATAGGGGAGGAGGCGCAGATGGACGCGCTTTATAAAACGATTGGCGATGCGCTGAAGACGAACTTTCAAGGCTACGAAGCCTTTGTTTTTACGGGCAACCTGGAAGCGGCTAAGGCCATTGGCCTGAGAGTGTCGCGCCGGATTCCGCTCTTCAACGGGCCGATTGACTGCCGATTGCTGAAGTATGAGCTGTACCGCGGCTCGCTGCGAGCGCAGCCAGCTATGACGTAAGCAGCGAGAAATTTCGGCGGGAATAAAAGGCTGAAAGTCGCCGGGCAGTCGCTTCAGAATACTTCTATAGACTAGCGTATAGCTAGGCAATAGCGCGGACTTTCAGTCCGCGAGTCGCTGGGCTTGTAGCATCATTCGCGCACTGAAAGTTCGTGCTGCTATACATCGCTTCTGAAGCCGTGCTAGCCTGCTAAAATTCCGCCCCGGCCGTTGCCCACTCGGTCTTGCACCCGGTGCGGCTACAGGTAGCGCGGTTTCGGAGTCGGGGTACCGGCGAGGTGAACCGCGGACGCGGACCTTAGAAGTGCTTTACGTGGCCCGTAGAGAAGCTCAACAGGCTGTGCTTCTCTACGGGCTCTAGTTCGGTAACAAAGCTGGAGTATTTGGCAAATAAAATGTTTGTAAATCAAGGTTAAGGGCAGTTTAACGTATAAATAGTTATGTAATATGGTTCAGGTTACTAGTAAATTTGTTTGTGAAAGTGCGTCTGCAATACGGCTGGCTCATAATAAAAACGATGCTAATTATGAAAAAGACATCATCTGTCTACCTGATTGCCGCCCTGCTGGCGGCACAAGGCTGTACCAAAGTTGAGGAAAAACCGCTAGGTGCCCAAGCGCAAACTGAGGCGAGCGTGCAGGCTGCTGTGAGTACGCAGGCCATCTCGGACTACGACTTGTATACCCTGCAATGCGTGGCGGGTGGAAAATTCATCGAGGTGAGTGGCAGCCTGACCCAAAATGAGAAGTATGCCGACGGAGCGCTGCTTGAGCAATATTCCGCTTCCACTACTAATAGCAAAATCAATGGCTGGCAGAAGTGGCAGATGGTGTACCGAGTTACCACGGGTGGAGTAAAATACTATCAGCTGCGCAACGCATTTAGCGGCAAGCTGCTGACGGTGCCCAGCGCAACGACCAAAGCCGGGACGCAGCTACAGCAGTACCTGGAATTTACAGTTTTGGCCGACCAGCAGCTCTGGCGTATCGATGCCCTAGACAATGTGGGCAACTACCGCATCACCAACAAAGGCAACGGGTTGGCCATTACTAATCCCGGTGCTTCGGTAGCTAATGGCACAGCCATCACGCAGGAAGTGACCAACAGCGCGGCCAATGAGCAAAAGTGGACATTTGCCCTGCAACCAGCCGAAGCCTACCGTGACGACCAGGTAGTGCAGTTTTTCAATCGCGATGGGAGTAACCAGGGGTCGGTAGCTTTCGACGAGGGCCTGAGCATTCCCCTGAGCTCGGGCAAAGTGCTATGGGTGACGGAGGATGCCTTTGATGGCAGTTCGCTTAACGCAAACAATAAGCTGAAAGGCAGCGATTTTTTCAGCTACCGCAACTCGCTGCTTTTGCAGCCATCGACCACCGACTGGAGCAGCACGGCACCCAACGTGACTGTCCCCGGTGGGGCCCACGGGCGGGTCAGGCAAGTGTTTGCTGACCAGTCGAGCGATGGCAGTACGGCCTTCGGCTGGCCTGGGGCGGGGGTCGAGATTGACAACCACGTGTACATCCAGTGCGCCGAGGGTTACGGCTCGGGCACTATTAAGCGGCAGTCGCTTTATGATTTTACCGAGGGTGCCGGCACTCAATGGACGACGGTACGCACACTCCCCAAGGGGATGAGTGACCAAAGCCAAATTACCAATGACCAAACCACAATTAACTACGCCAAAGGTATGGTAAAAGCCGCCGATGGGTACGTATACGTTTTTGGTACTGCTACCTACTACTCCACTGATTATGTGAATGTGGCGCGCTTTAAAACCACCGACCCCCAAACCTGGACTTTCTGGAATGGTAGCACTTGGGCCAGTAAGCCCGACTATGACTCAGATGCGCAGATAGCCACTGCTAAGGCCAGCACCAACGTCTCGTACGTAAATGGTAAATACGTGCTGCTCACCCTGGATAATGGCTATGGCTGCGGCGATTCGCGCAATGTCTACATGGCCACCGCTACTAAGCCAACTGGGCCTTTTACGGCCCTCAAGCAAGTGTATAGCATCAAAGAGTACATGTATGGTAAGTATGCCCGCTTCTACACGCCGGGCATTCACCCGGAGGCCGTCAATGGGCGCGATGAGCTGCTGATTACCTACTGCCTGAACTTCTCCGCGTGCGGCGTTTCAGACCAGGTAAATGGGGAGCGTGACCCGTACTTCTACCGCGTCAAAGGCGTGCGAGTACCTTACTCCGTACTTGGGCTATAAGGAACTTCGGAAGGCTTGAACTACAAGGTGGCTGCCTGATCCAGGCGGTCACCTTGTGTTTTTTATAGCCTGGCCCAGCGCCCGAAGCCAACGTTGAAATGGCAGCAGTGGGTTATTGCGGAAGGCGGCCGTAGCTTTAGTACCCTGCCCATGGGCCGACTGGGCGGCGCAAGCTAAACTTTGCCGGTGAGCTCAACCTGAGGTGCTGCTACCAGGAAAACGGGTTGATCGATAGGCTGGCGCTTTATTGGCCGCGCATTGGCTAAATTCTTTGGAACTTCGTGGGGCCGATTGTTATTTTAATCTTTCGACCGAAGTACTCTATGTCCGCTGCTATCGCCTCCGCTCCTTCCCTTACTGCCGCCCGCCAGGCGCTCAAGCGCTACTACGGCTACGATAATTTTCGGCCGATGCAGGGCGATATTATCCAGAGCATTCTGAGTGGTCAGGATACGGTAGTGCTCATGCCCACGGGCGGCGGCAAGTCGGTTTGCTTCCAGATTCCGGCCGTAGTGAGCGAGGGCGTATGCGTAGTCGTGTCGCCGCTTATTGCTCTGATGAAAGACCAGGTGGAGGCGCTGAAAGCCAACGGCATCGTGGCCGCCTACATCAACAGCAGCGTGGGCCAGAGCGAGGCGAGCGACATCACGCGGGCGGCGCTCAGCGGTCATCTCAAGATGCTCTACGTCAGCCCCGAGAAGCTATTGTCGGATGGATTTTTGCAATTTCTGACGCGGGTCAATATCAGTATTTTTGCCATCGACGAGGCGCACTGTATCTCAAGTTGGGGCCACGATTTTCGGCCCGAGTACACGCAGCTCGGTGCTCTGCGCAAGCACTTTCCGGGTACGCCCATCATCGCACTCACGGCTACGGCCGACCGCCTCACGCAGCGCGATATCAAAACCCAGCTCAATCTGCACGAGCCCCGGGTGTTCCTGTCGAGCTTCGACCGGCCCAATATCAACCTCGTGGTGCGCCCCGGCCAGGATAGGCTAGGCCAGATCCTCGATTTTATCGGCCGCCACCCGCAGGATGCGGGCATCATCTACTGCCTCTCGCGCAAGACCTGCGAAACGGTAGCCCAAAAGCTGCAGCAAAAAGGCATCAAGGCCGGCTACTACCACGCCGGCATGACGCCCAACCAGCGGGCCGAAGCCCAGGAGAAATTCTTGCAGGATGACTTGCAGGTGATTGTGGCCACCATCGCCTTTGGCATGGGCATCGACAAGAGCAACGTGCGCTGGGTGATGCACTACAACCTGCCCAAAAACATCGAGGGTTACTACCAGGAAATCGGCCGCGCCGGCCGCGACGGTAGCCCCGCCACGGCGCTGCTCTTCTACAGCTTCGCCGATGTGATGTCGATGCGCGAGATGGTGACCAAGGACGTGCCCCAGCGCCAGGCCCAGCTCAACACCGCCAAGCTTGAGCGCATGCAGCAGTTTGCCGAGGCCGCTAGCTGCCGCCGGCGCATCTTGCTGCACTACTTCTCAGAAGACCTGGGCCACGACTGCGGCAACTGCGATATCTGCCGCAACCCGCCCACCACCTTCGACGGCACCTTGCTGGCCCAAAAGGCCCTGTCGGGCAGCGCGCGCGCTCAGCAGCGTGTGGCCATCAATCTGCTCATCGACATTCTGCGCGGCATGCGCAACCAGGCCGTGCTGCAAGGCGGCTATGACCAGCTCAAGACCTACGGCGCGGGCCAGGATTTGCCCTACCTCGACTGGTACAGCTACATCCACCAGATGCTGAACGACGGCCTGTTTTACATCGCCTACGAGGAGGGCTACGCGCTCAAAATCACCGAGCGCGGTCAGCAGGTATTAAAAGGCCAGCTGCCCGTCTCGCTCAAGAAATTCCAGGTAGCCGAGAAGGCCGAAAAGCAAACCCGCGCTTCCAAAAAAGCCGCTGCCGAAGCTGCCGCGGCCGGTGCCGGCACTCCCGAAGCCAGGCTCTTCGAGCGTCTGCGCCAGCTGCGCAAGCAGATTGCCGACCAGCAAGGCGTGCCGCCCTACGTGGTCTTTACCGACACGACGCTCCAGGAAATGGCCCGCGAGCAGCCCACCAGCCGGGTAGCTATGCTTTCGGTGTCGGGCGTAGGTATGAAGAAGTTTGAAACCTACGGCGAGGCCTTTATCGAAGCCATCATTCAGCACGGCCCGCCCCGCCCGGTGCCCAACCAGGAAGATGCCGAAGACGACTTCGAACCCACGCCCCGCGCAACTGTAGTGAAGGCTAAGGCCACTGACCGCGACGTGAACAATACCGAAGACACGACCTTCCAGCTGCACCGCCAAGGCCTTAGCCCCGAGCAGATTGCCGAGCAGCGTGGCCTGGTGGTGGGCACCGTGCGCGCCCACCTCGAGCGCGCCTACGCCAAAGGCCTCGACCTGCGCCTGCAAGACTTCCTGTCCGATTCGCAGGTAGCTGAAATTGCCGCCGCTCGTGCCCAGCTCGGCGGCGACCCCGCCCTGCGTGACCTCTTCGACCACCTGCGCGAGAAGTACGACTACTTCCAGTTGCGGCTCGCTGGCATTAAACTCCAGCGGCGGTAGGCGCCGTAGCGCGAGCTTTTGCAGTTATTATACTCGTCGCGAAGAGGATTGCGAGCGAGTTGGCTGAAAAGTACTAAACTTGCGGCATGAACGTGGGCTTGAGTGATTCGGAGCGAAAGCAGTTGCGGCAGTGGCAAAAGCAGCAGCGCGACAACGACGGCTACGTTAAGGTTACGGTGCTGCTCCTGCTGGATGCCGGCCGGCCGCTGGCAACAGTGGTGCAGGATTTAGGCCTGGATGAGGCCACGGTCTACCGCTATGCCCGCGCGTTTGCCGACCTAGGCCTGGCCAAGTACCTCGCCCACGAGCAGCCGGGCTACTGGGGCTTGCTGACCAGCGCCCAACTGGCTCACTTGTGCCAGCAAGTCAACACGGAGTTGTATACCGACTGCAAAGAGCTGCAAGACTGGCTGCTGCGCACCTATCGGGTGAGCTACTCGCGCTCGGGCCTGACGGACTTACTGCACCGCTTGGGCTTTACCTATAAGCTCACCACGCCCGTGCCCTGCCAGGCGGATGCCAGCGCCCAGGCTGACTTCTTCGACGAGCTCGCCGTGCTCGAAGCCCACGTCGAGCGGGGCGAGGCGGTCCTCTACTATGCCGATGCGGCCCATCCCACCCACAATACCCGGTGCACCCGCGCCTGGTGCGAAGTGGGCAAAGAGCGGCCCCTGCTCACGGTCAGCGGCCGCGAGCGGGTGAACCTGAACGCGGCGCTCAATGCCTACGACCCCACCCAGGTGCTGCTGGATGAAACCAGCTGTGTCAATGCGCAAAGCACCAGACGCTTGTACGAGCAGCTACTAGCTGCTCATCCCGACAAGGCCCGGATTTATGTCCTCTGCGACAACGCCCGCTACTACAAAAACAAGGACTTGCGGGAGTGGCTGGCGGATAAGCCCATCTGCCAGGTATTTCTGCCGCCTTACTCGCCCAATCTGAACCTGATTGAGCGCTTCTGGAAGTATCTGCGCCAGAAAATTATCAACACTAGTTTCTACCGCACCAAAGGCCAGTTTCGCACGGCCGTACTGGACTTTTTTGACCGGCTCCCCGAGTTTGGCCAAGACCTCGCGTCCCTACTAACCCGCAACTTTCATATTCTCGACGCGCAATCCTCTTCGTGACGAGTATAGCTAAGTTTCATAACAGCCGCCTTATACAATAGGGCGGCTGTTTGGCTAGCCAGCCCACCAAAAAGTGTCGGCGTCGAATAATTCCCACCCCGTTAGCGTTGGCAAGTCTAATGGAATTAGTAACTTGCGGCCTGTGTTGCCGGTTTTGTGCGTCGCGTGCCCACCGCGCTGGGTCTTCTCTCCTCTGAATTTCCTCACATTATGATTAATACCAACCTCAAGTTTTGGCGTCGCGAGCTGGGCTTAACGCAGGCGCAATTAGCGGATAAATTAAGCATTAAGCGCTCGCTGGTGGGCGCTTACGAAGAAGGACGCGCCGAGCCCCGGCTGGCTACGCTCGTCAACATGGCGCGGCTGTTCAATATTCCGCTCGACTCGCTGGCTACCACCGACTTTACCAAGCGCAAGAACGCTAAAACGGCTGCCGCCCTGCGCGAGGCTGGCCCGCTCACCGATACGCTCCCCGAAGACAAGCCGCTACGGGTACTGGCCTTTACGGTGGGTCCGGATGAGAAAGAAAATATTGAGCTAGTGCCGCTGAAAGCGGCCGCTGGCTACCTCAACGGCTACGCCGACCGCGAATTTATCGAGGAGCTGCCCCGCTTCCGGCTCCCGATGCTAGCTAGCACCGGCACCTACCGCGCCTTCGAAATAGCGGGCGATTCGATGCTGCCGCTGGCGAGCGGCACCACCATTGTGGGCCGCTACGTCGATGATTGGAGCACCGTTAAGGATGGTGCGCCTTGCATCGTGGTGAGCCAAAAGGATGGCATCGTTTTCAAACGGGTGTACAACAAGCTGAAGCAAAGCTCGATGTTTGCGCTGCAGTCTGACAACCCGCTGTACTCACCCTACGACGTGCGGGCCGAGGACGTGCTCGAAATATGGGAGGCCAAGAGCTATATCAGCAGCGCCTTTCCCATTGGCGGCGTGTCGCTGGAGCACTTGGCCAGCATGGTCATGGACCTCACGCAGCAAGTAAAGCAAATGCAATTGCAGCGGGCGTAGCGTAACTATTTAATCGCATTAGGCACGACTTAATTAAAGAACGTCATGCCGAGTGAAGGAGAGCATCTCTACCGCACCGTTCAACGATGCAGTAAAGATGCTCTCCTTCGCTCAGCATGACGTTCTGTTAAGCGGTCACTCAAGCAACTTATTCGCTAGCTTATTTCAACTGCATCTCTTCGATGATGCTTTTGATTTTAGCCTCGGCCTTCTTGTGCGTTACCTCGTAGTCGGCGATGGAGGCTAGTGGCTCCTTCACGCTGAAGTAGAACTTGATTTTGGGCTCGGTACCGCTAGGGCGGGCTGATACCTTATCGCCGGCTTCAGTGATGAATTGAAGCACGTTGGAGCTTTCAACGCCCGTGCTTTCTTGCTGGCCGGTGCGCAAGTGCGTAATCTTGCCGGTCTGGTAGTCGCGTACTTCCACCACTGGCGAGCCGGCGAGGCTGGTGGGCGGGTTTTTACGCAGCCCCACCATCATTTCCTGAATTTCCTCGGCGCCCTGCTGGCCCTTCTTGGTCAGGGAGATAAGGTCTTCTACGTAGAGGCCATACTGGGCGTACATGCGCTCCATCTCCTCGTACAGCGTCAGGCCCTTATCCTTGGCTACGGCGGCCATTTCGGCCACGAGTGCGCAGGCCGACACGGCATCCTTATCGCGCACAAAATCGCCGATCAGGAAGCCGTAGCTTTCCTCGCCGCCGCAGACGTACGTTTCCTTCCCGGCCAGCTCGCGAATGAGCCCGGCAATGTACTTGAAGCCTGTGAGCGTGCGGTAGTACTTGACGCCGTAGTGGTGGGCGATGTCGCCCATGATTTCGCTCGTGACGATGGTGTACACGATAAAATCGCTCGGTGTAGCCTTGCCGGCCTTCTGGCGGGCCGAGATAATGTAGTGCGTGAGCAGCGCGGCGGTCTGGTTGCCGTTGAGCAGCACCCAGTCGCCCTGGCTGTTTTTCACGCCCACCCCCACGCGGTCGGAATCGGGGTCGGTGGCTAGGACCACGTCGGCATTCTGCGCCTTGGCTTGGTCGAGCGCTAGCTGCATTGCCGATTTTTCTTCGGGGTTGGGCGATTCTACGGTAGGGAAGTTGCCATCGGGCACAGCCTGGGCCTGCACCACGCTCACGTTAGTGAAGCCAAACGCCGCCAGCGCCGGCGGCACCAGCTTGATGCCCGAGCCGTGAATGGGCGTGTATACGATGCCTAAGTCGTGCTGCCGCTGAATGGCGGCCGGGTCCACGCTGAGCTTCTTGACTTCGGCCAGGTAAGCCTCGTCGGTTTCCTGCCCGATACTATGCACGCGGCTAGGGTCGGCCGTGAATTTTACTTCGCTGGGGTCGGTGATTTTATTGACCTCGATGATAATGTTTTTGTCGTGCGGCGCCACTACTTGCGAGCCGTCATTCCAGTATACCTTGTAGCCGTTGTACTCCTTGGGGTTGTGCGAGGCCGTGATGACGCAGCCGCTCTGGCAGCCCAGGTACCGAATGGCAAACGACAGCTCGGGCGTCGGCCGCAGGCTATCAAACAGATAGGCCGTAATGCCATTGCCCGAAAAAATACCGGCCACCGTTTCGGCAAACAACCGCGAATTATTGCGCGAGTCGTGGGCGATGGCAACTTTTATTTCCTGGTTGGGAAAGCTCTGCTTCAGGTAGTTGCACAGGCCCTGGGTCGCCATGCCCAGGGTGTAGCGGTTCATGCGGTTGGAGCCCGGCCCCATGATGCCGCGCAGGCCGCCGGTACCAAACTCGAGACTGCGATAAAAGGCGTCGTTGAGGACGTCATCCTGGTGCGAATCAATTAATTTTTTGATTTCGGCCTGGGTATCAGCATCATAGGCAGGCGTAAGCCAGGTGTTGATCCGCTGCTGAACGTCGGGGGAGAGAGCCATGGGAAGAGGGGAGAAAAGAGTGGTAAGGCAGAAACGACCGTAAAGGAAAGAGGTTCGCTGGCCCACCGACTGGAGCGGGGCCAGGAGCCGTAGCTAGGCGCGCTTACCGACCGCTCCCTCTTCGCGCAGCTCTACGCCGTAGCGCTTGGCAAAGCCGGCTAGCTGGCCGTGCAGGAGGGCACGGCGGCGGGTGCCTTTTACTTCGCGCATGTTTAGCACGTGGATGTCGCCGTCTTTGAGACGCACGCGCAGCTGGCGCGGCAGCAGCTCCAGCAGGTTCATATTTTCGGCAGCAAATACTTGCTTGGCTCGAAACAAGCCGGCCTTATGCACCAGATAGCCCGGCGCAAACTCAAAGTAACTCTGGGTGCCAAACACCGGCGCGTTGTGCACCAAAATGAATCCCAGGTAAGCCACGCAGCCCGTCAGAAAAACGTAGTGCAGCCAGTGAAATTCCTGGTCGGCGGGCGAGTTGCGCAGCATCAGCAAGGCATATACGATAGCAAATAATACGAGCGAAAGCTGCACCCCAAACGAGAGGCGCGAGGAGTTGGCAGGGCGTAAGCGGATGCGAGTGGTACCAGTGGGCATGGGGCAAAAATAAGGGTCAGCCCGGGGTTTTGCTTGGCAAGCGAGCAAGGTGCTGGTCACTATACAGTTAGTAAAAGAGCAACGCAAAAAGCCGCCCTGCGTGCAGAGCGGCTTTAGTAAAAACGAGAAGCTACTACTAGCTACCTACGAAAGCTTGGCTTCGAGCGTCATCTCGGGTACGGCGCTCAGCAGCTTCGATATGGGGCAGTTAGCCTTGGCAAACTCGGCGTGCTTCTGAAAATCTTCGGGGTTGATGTTGGCGCCGGTTACTTTGCCCTCGGTGCTCACGTGGATTTTGGTGATAACGGGCGGGTTCTGGGTCGGGTCCAGCGTCACGGTCGACGTCGTGTTGAGGTCTTCCACCGTATGGCCGTGCTGCGAGAGCACGATGGCCAAAAACATGGTGTAGCAGCCGGCGTGCGCCGCGCCAATCAACTCCTCGGGATTAGTGCCCTTTACGCCTTCAAAGCGTGAGCCTACCGAGTAAGGAGCCTCAACGACCCCGCTTTTAGTGCCGATGGTGCCGTGACCTTTCGCATCGCCCTGCCAGGCGGCCGTGCCAAATTGGTTAATCATGATAGAGAAGAAAAAAATAGCTACCAGCTACTATGCTGGTGATGTTTGTGTACGTGAAACTGCCACCTGGTAGTTGTGTTTAGAGTTTGCGCTAAAAAAGTTAAACAATAAGCTCGATTAAAGTAGAAAGTGCTGGTTATTAATTATTTAAAATGGCAACAAGAGGTCGCCTTGCCTCGCTGGCGCAGTAGGGTCGTGGCCGGGTAGTGATATTTGTGGCCCACCAAGCTGCTTGCCTGCTCACCTCTCATGGGAATTAAAGCTGCCTTGAGCCGCCCGCTGGCGGCCTACACCGTGCATCGCTACCAGCAGTGGCAGCGGGCCCCCGAGGCCACGCAGCTACGCCTGCTGCGTACGCTAACGCGCGCAGCGGCGGGCACGGCTTTTGGCCGCGCGCACGACTTTGGGGCCATCCAGACGCTGGCCGATTTTGCGGCCCGCGTGCCCATCCGCGACTACGAGACGGCCAAGGAGTATTTCGACCGCGTGAAGGCCGGCGAGCCCGATATACTGTGGCCCGGCCGGCCGCTGTACCTGGCCAAAACCAGCGGCACCACCAGCGGCGCCAAGTACATTCCGATTACCCAGGCCAGCATCGGCAACCACATCAACGGGGCCAAGGATGCGCTGCTGCACTACGTGGCCGCCACTGGCCGCGCCCGTTTTCTGGATGGCAAGCTGATTTTCTTGTCCGGCTCGCCCGAGCTCGAGCGCGTGGGCGGCATCCCCACGGGGCGGCTTTCGGGCATCGTCAATCACCACGTGCCCGCCTACCTGCGCCGCAACCAGCTCCCGAGCTACGCCACCAACTGTGTCGAGGATTGGGAAACCAAGCTCGCCGCTGTCGTGGGCGAAACCCTGGGCCAGCCCCTCACGCTTATTTCCGGTATTCCGCCTTGGGTGCAGATGTATTTCGACCAGCTCACGGCCCGCACCGGCCGGCCGGTAGGGGAGGTGTTTCCCGACTTCGACCTCTTCGTGTCGGGTGGCGTGAGCATGGACCCTTACCGCGCCCGCCTGCTCGAAAGCATTGGCCGCCCGGTGGCTAGCATCGAGCTGTTTCCGGCTTCCGAAGGCTTTCTAGCTTTCCAGGACCAGCCCGGCAACCCTGGCCTGCTGCTGCGCCTCGACAGCGGCATTTTCTTTGAATTTGTGCCCGCCGATCGATTTTTTGAAGAAAATCCGCCCCGCCTTACCATCGGTGAGGTCGAACTGGGCCAGCAGTACGCCGTCATCCTTACCTCCAACGCCGGCCTGTGGGCGTACTCGCTCGGCGATACTGTGCGCTTTGTCGATCTGCACCCGCACCGGATAGTCGTGACGGGCCGCATCAAGCACTTCCTCTCGGCCTTCGGCGAGCACGTCATCGGCGAAGAAGTGGAAGCCGCCCTGCGCGAGGCCGTGCGCCAGCACCCCGAAGCGGAGGTCACCGAATTCACCGTGGCGCCGCTCGTGAGCGACGAGGTCAGCCAGCCTTCGCGCCACGAGTGGCTCATCGAGTTTGCCCGGCCGCCGCACGCTGCCGCTAGCTTCGCCGCCGGGCTAGATATGGCTCTGCGCCAGCGAAATACGTATTACGATGACCTGCGCCAGGGCAGCATCCTGGCCCCGCTGCTGCTCAGGGCGCTGCCCGCCGGTGCCTTTCAGCGCTACATGAAAAGCGTGGGTAAGCTGGGCGGGCAAAATAAAGTGCCAAGGCTGGGCAACGATCGGGAGCTAGCGGAGGGCCTGCTGCGGCAAGGCCTTTGACTATAACTATAATGGTACTAGCCGCCCGTGCTTTGGGGCTGCGCTAGGCTTTTAGCAAACCGTATTTCAGAATGCAGTAAATGGCGCGAAAACCATCGCGCCAGCCGATTTTTTTACCTTCGGCGTAAGTGCGGCCGTAGTAGCTGATGCCTACTTCGTAGAGCTGGAGGCCGCTCACCCGGGCTACTTTGGCCGTAACCTCGGGCTCGAAGCCAAAGCGTTTTTCCTCCAGCTGCAAGCCCTGAATAATGTCGCGCCGGAAGAGCTTGTAGCACGTCTCCATGTCCGTCAGGTTCAGGTCGGTGCACATATTGGATAGGAACGTGAGAATGCCGTTGCCGATGCTGTGCCAGAAGAACAGAATGCGGTGCGGATTACCACCGATAAAGCGGGAGCCATATACGACGTTGGCAAAGCCTTTCAGGACGGGCTTGATTAGCAGGTTGTATTCCTGCGGGTCATATTCCAAGTCGGCGTCCTGTACGATAACGTAGTCGCCGGTGGCCTCGCGAATACCCGTGTGCAGAGCCGCGCCTTTACCTTGGTTTACGGGGTGCTCCAGCAGCCGCAGGCCCAGGCTAGGGTAGTGGGCCGCGTAGGCCCGAATCGTATCAGCCGAGGCATCCGTTGAGCAATCGTTGACCAAAATAATTTCCTTTTTGATGTTGTTGACCAATTCAAGCTCGCGCAACAAATCCAGGATTTGGTGAATAGTGCGGGCTTCGTTGTACACTGGTATAACAATGGAAAGGGTATCGAACTTTACCAAAACGTGCAAAAGCTGGTGAACAATGGGGCTATGAAGGATAATAGGCAAAGAATTGATTATCCGTTACATATGAGGTCTTCTGTTTATCCTTAAGCAGCGCTGATTAGAAGAAGGTAAATCCGACCTTTTATCCGCTATTGTTGCTGCAAAATGAAGGCATCTCAACTTGAGGAATCACTGCGGGAAGTAGTAATCGACCAGCTAATTTTACCTCAAATAGTACGGGCATCCTAGAAGGTGTAGCCTAGCATACAGGCTGCAAGCTACACTAGCCCTACGCCAACTCAAACTGCAACCGCAGCAAATTGGCGTATAGCCCGCCCTCGCGCTCGCTCAATTCTTCGTGTGAGCCGGCCTCCACAATGCGGCCGCCGTCGATAACCAAAATTTTATCCACCTTGCGGATGGTGCTGAGGCGGTGGGCAATGATGAGGCTGGTGCGGTGCTGCATCAGCTCATCGAGGGCGCCTTGCACCAGCTTTTCGCTCTCGCTGTCAAGAGAAGAAGTAGCCTCGTCGAGGATGAGAATGGCGGGGTTTTTTAGAATAGCGCGGGCAATGGCTACGCGCTGGCGCTGGCCGCCCGAGAGCTTGATGCCACGGTCGCCGACCACGGTGTCGAGGCTTTCGGGGAAGGCACTGATAAACTGCCAGGCGTTGGCGCGCCGGGCGGCTTCGATGATTTCCTCATCGGTGGCGCCGGGCCGGCCGTAGGCAATATTCTCGCGGATGGTGCCACCAAAAAGTAGCGTTTCCTGCGGTACGATGCCGATGTGGCGGCGCAAAGCCGTGAGGTCGTAGGCAGCTACATCGTGGCCATCGACCAGAATGCGCCCACCGCTGAGCGGATAAAACTGCATGAGCAAGCCGGCAATCGTGCTTTTGCCGGCGCCGCTGGGGCCGACGAGCGCAATCTTCTCGCCCGCCGCGATGTGAAAGTCAATATCTTGCAGCACGGGCACGTCGGGCCGCGTGGGGTAGCGGAAGGCCACGTGCTCGTAGCGAATATCGCCTGCAATCTTGGTGGGTACCAAGCCGGTAGCGGGCTCCTGGTAGGTAGGCTCGGGCGTTTCGTCCAGGATTTCGAGGATGCGCTCGCTCGCGCCAAGCGTGCTTTGCACCTTACCGTAAATCTCACCTAAGCCCGCTACGGAGGCTCCGATAAAGGCCGTGTAAATAATGAAGGCCGTGAGGTCGCCAATCTGGAGGTGGTTGGGGTCGCTGACGGGCGTATGCACCAGCGTGGCTCCGCGCCAGAGCACCAGGATGATGCCGCCAAACAAGCCAATAATAACGAACGACACGAAGCCGCCCCGGTACAAATTGCTTTGCAGCGCGGCCCGCACCACCTTGTTGAGCGAGAGGTTGTACCGGCTGGTTTCAAACCGCTCATTAGTGAAGGCTTTCACCGAGTTAATGGCTTGCAGCGTTTCTTCTACGATGGTGTTGGTATGGGCCAGCTCCTGTTGCACCGTGCGCGACAGCGTGCGGATTTTGCGCCCAAACAGCCCCGCCGCCAGCACGATGGGCGGAAAGGTGAGCAGCATGAACAGCGACAACTTCCACGACACCACCATGATAAAGGCAATGCCGCCCACCAGCGTAAATACCTGCCGAAACAGCTCGGCCAGGGTCAGCGAAAAAGAGTCCTGAATCTGGGCGACGTCGGAAGTAATGCGCGAGGTGATGGCGCCAATGCGGTTTTGCTCGAAATACGGAATGGGCAGCTGCACAAACTTGGCGTAGAGCGCCTGCCGGATATCGCGCACCGTAAACTCGCTCACTTGGGTGAAAAACCAGATGCGCCCGAACGAGAACATTCCCTGCAATACCGTCACCGCAAACAGCCCCAGCGCCACCCGGTTGATGTCGAGCGCCAGGCCGCCGGGCAGCACCAGCGGCTCGCCGGTAGCCACGTTCACGAGCTTGCCCGCTATCCACGGAAACGACATGGTGCTGAGGCTACTGAGTACCAGCAGCACCAGGCCCACCGTAAACTTGGCCCGGTAGGGCAGCACGTAGCGAAATATGCGCAGGCCGCGCCGCAGCGACTCCTTGTTTACTTTCGGTTTGGGCAGGTCGGCGGTAACGTCGTTGCCACTGGTATTAAATCCACTTCGAGCCATAATTCAATGCGGCCGGCTAGGGGCCGGCTTGGGTAGTAGAAGACGGGTAAGAGCTGCCCTTATTTTAGAAGTAGCACCTCATTTGCATCAAGTAACGTTAAAAGGAACGTCATGCTGAGCGTGTCGAAGCATCTCGCGTGAATCGTTAGACGATGCGAGCAAGATGCTTCGACACGCTCAGCATGACGTTCCTTTGATTTCAAAGGAAACTCTTTAATTCAGTCCCGGCGCGTCTTTGGCCGAACGGGGGACTTTGCGGTCATTCTCAAACTTGGTAATACCAGAGTTATTGAACGGCACGGGTACTTGCACCAACACGGATAAGGGCACCCCGCGCCGGGTAGCGGGCTGCCAGGCGGGCAGCAGCTGCACTACGCGCAAGGCTTCGGCGTTGCACTCGGGCGTGAGGCCCTTGGCAATCTTGGGGTCAACGAGCTTGCCATCGGCGCCGACAGTAGCCGTCACGAGGACGTCGCCGCTTACGTGGGCCTGCTTGGCCTTGACGGGAATCTGCACGTTTTTGGCAAAAAACTCGCCCATTGCTTCCTCCCCGCCCGGGTACTCGGGGGCATGGTCGGGGCGGTTCTCGGCGCCCCCGCCGGCTTGCTGGTGCATATTGCCGGGCGTGAGGATGATGGGCGTCTTAGCCGGCGCCGGCTTGGCTTGGGCGAGGGCCAGCAAAGGGCTAGCCAGCAAAAGTGCGAAAAAGTAGAAACGCATACGAGAAAAAAGGTAGCTGGGCCCGCGACCCTAGCCACGGGTGGAGGACAAAATCGGGGTTGCTTCGGTTCGGTCGGCGGGGCGCGAGATCAACAGTAGCCCCAGGTAGATGAGCGCCCCATTAAGTAGCAGAATCTCAAAGCCAAACTTGTAACCGTTGAGCCACTCGACCGAGTGCGTGACGATAAGCAGCGTGAGGCCCACCCCGGCTACGCACACGGGCAGCACCAAGCGGTCGCGCAGCCGCCGCCCGGTGAAAATGCCGAAGGCAAACAGCCCCAGCAGCGGCCCGTAGGTAAAGCCCGCCGCCTTGTACACGGCATCGATGAGGCTCTGCTCGTTGAGGGCGCGGAAGATGAGGATAATGACAATCAGCACCACCGACCAGCCCAGGTGCGTGAGCTGCCGCAGCCGCGTTTGGCGCGCCTCGGCGTACTGCTTGATGTCCAGAAAATCGACGCAAAACGAGGTGGTCAGCGCCGTCAGCGCCGAGTCGGCCGAGGCGTAGGTGACGGCGATAATTCCCAGAATGAAGATGATACCCGCCGGCAGCGAAAACTGCGTGGTGGCCAGGTAAGGAAAAACCTTGTCGGTATCGAGGCCGCCTTTCGCATTGAGCAGCCGCGGCAGGTGAGCCAGGTCGAGGCCGCGGGCGGCGGCGTATTTATAAAGCAGCACTCCCAGCGTGAGAAACAGCACGTTGACGCTCACGATGACGGGCGTAAACCAAAACAGGTTTTTCTGGGCCTCGCCGAGGCTGCGGCAACTCAGGTTTTTCTGCATCAAATCCTGGTCGAGGCCGGTCATGACGATGGTGATGAACATGCCCGAGGCAAACTGCTTCCAGAAAAACTTATCATCCCGAAAATCAGCGAAATAAACCTGCGACATCGGGCTGTCGCGCACCGTGCCGATAAGCTGCTTGAAGGAATAGTTGAGCGCATCCGACATAAAGTAGATGCTCAGCCCCACGCAGCTCAGCATGGCTAGAGTCTGGAAAGTATCGGTCCAGAGAATCGTCTTGAGCCCGCCCTTAAAGGTGTAGAGATAAATAAATAAAATACTGACAATGACCGTGATGGAAAAAGGCACGCCCATCGAGTCGAATACTGCCAGCTGGAGCACGCCCGCCACCAGGTACAGCCGCAGGGCCGAGCCGAGCGAGCGCGAGATCAAGAAAAACAGCGCGCCCGTTTTGTAGCTCCAGTAGCCAAAGCGCTGCTCCAGGTAGGAGTAGATGCTCACCAGCTGCAAGCGGTAGTAGAGCGGCAGCAGCACGGTGCCAATGACCAGGTAGCCCACCACAAAGCCCAGTGCCACTGCCAGATAGCTCCAGCTTTTGCCATACACGTTGCCCGGCACCGAGATAAACGTGACACCCGAGAGCGAGGTGCCAATCATGGCGAAAGCCACCATGTACCACGGTGCGTTGCGGTTGGCCACAAAAAAGCTTTCGCTCGTGGCCCCGCGCGAGGTGAGCAACGCAATGATGACGAGGACGACAAAGTAGCCCGCGACCAGGCTCAGAACAAGGGTAGGGGACATTGTTGTTAGCTGCTAGCTGTTAGCCAGTAGCTTTTTAAGCAAAAGCCAATAAGTCAGCAAAGCTAAAAGCTATTGGGCGTTGGCTGGCTGCGTGAGTGCGGTTTGGCAAAAGCTAAGAGCTAACTGCTAGCAGCTAACGGCCAAAAAAAGCTATTCCCAAGCCGGCCAGCGCAACACCTCACCCACGGCGGGCGCGTGCAGCTCGCCGCGCAGCAGGCCACCGGCCGCTACTTCTGTGAGCAGCCGCAGCGGCTCGGAAGCGGGCTCGTCAGAAAGGTCGAAGGTGCCGTAGTGCATGGGCACCACGTGGCCGGCGCGCAGCACGTTGGCTGCCTTGGCGGCCTCGTGGGGGTTGACGTGGCTCAAGTGCATCATAAACGGCGGCTTGTAGGCCCCGATCGGCAGCAGCACGATGTCGAGCGGCCCAAAGGTTTGCTCGATCTGCTCGAAGTGGTCGCCGTAGCTCGTGTCGCCGGCAAAGTAGAGAAGGCGGTCGTTGGTCTTAATCAAAAAGCTGCCCCACAGCACCTCGTTCAGGTCGAAAAGGCCCCGCCGGTGCCAGTGGCTAGCCGGCAGGTAATAGATTTCAAAGGGTACCGCGGGGCCCAGGTCGTACTGCTGCCACCAGCCGGCCTCCTGCACCGCCAGGGCAGGAGCCATCCCGCGCAGCAGGCCAGCCATACTCAGCGACGAAAGCACTTGCAGGCGCGGGTTTTGCTGGGCCAATACCTTGATGGACTGCGCGTCGAGGTGGTCGCGGTGGCCGTGCGAGAGCAGCAGGTAGTCGATGTTGCGCACGTCGGTGGGCTGGCAGGGCAGCGGGTGGCGGTGCCGCAAACCCAGCGAGCTAAACAGCACTGGGTCGAAGAGCAGGCTCACGCCCTGCACCCGCAGTAAAAAGCCCGCGTGCCCGAGCCACACCAGCATGTCTTCGGTCGAAAAAAAAGCCTCGGCGCAGGGCACCACGTTGGGCACCCAGGTATCGCGCTTTTTCTCCTCTTTCTGGGGGTTGGCCGTGAGCTGCCAGCGCAGGGCCGTGCCCAAGCTAGGCTCGTACAGCGCCTCGCCGTTGCAGTATTCGGCGCCGATAAGCTTGTTGCCCGGGTAGCCGGGGCGGATGGTGCGCAACGCGTCGTTGCGGCGGTAGTGGGCCGAAGCAGCCATAAGGGCAGAGAAAAAGAAAAGCCGCAAGTCGGCCGCAAAATTGCTACTAGTACCACCAGCGCCGGCCAAAGTTCGTAAGCAGGCCAGCACTGCCATTTCCTACGCCACTTAGTCTTTCGTTATGAGTGATAACCAATTTTCTGACGGTTCCGGCCGGTCCACTGCCATTCAGATTTCGGCCGAAGAAGCCGCCCGAATCCAGGCGCAGTTTTTTGCGCAGGTATACGGCTGGATGGCCGATGGCCTGAGCCTCACGGGCGGCGTAGCGCTGTTTGCCGCCACTTCGGCCACGGTGCGCGACTTCGTATTTGGCACGCCTTTCGTGTTTCTAGGGTTGATCATCGCCGAGCTGCTCATCGTGGGCTTCATGACGGCCCGCGCTGCCCAGTGGAGCCGCACCGAAGTACAAACCGCCTTCATCGCCTACGCGCTCCTCAACGGCGTGACGCTAAGCGTCATCTTCCTGCGCTACACCGCCGATTCTATCTCTTCGACCTTCTTCGTGTCGGGCGCCACCTTCGCCGTAATGAGCCTCTACGGCTATTATACCAAGTCGGACCTGACCGGCTGGGGCAAGCTGCTGAGCATGGCGCTCATTGGGCTGGTTATCGCGCTGGTGGTTAACGTCTTCCTGGGAAGTACCATCCTGGCTACGGCTACTTCAGCCATTGGGGTGCTGCTGTTCACCGCCCTTACTGCTTACGACACCCAGAAGCTAAAGTCAGTTGCCTTCACCGGCGTGACCGAAGGCGAAGAGGCCAGCCACAAGGCCTCTATTTTGGGCGCCCTCACGCTGTACCTCGACTTTATCAACCTGTTTCTCTTTCTGCTGCGCTTCTTTGGTCGTCGCCGGTAAGAAGGAAGTAAATTGGGGGAGTACAAAAAACTCCGGTCGATTATTCGGCTTATCCTTACCCAAAACTCGAAAAGCGCCGGCCGATGGGTCGGCGCTTTTTTTAGGCCTTATCCGGCCAGTAGCTGCGCGATTATCTGGATGCCTTCCACGAGCTGGCGCAGGCTGCGGCAGCCTTATTATCAAACGCTTGCTTGCTACCTGCTCTTTAAATCGTCGTTACTGGCCTTGCGGTGTTCGCGCTCCGGGGCATCCTGCCCGAAGCGATAATTCAGGCTTAGTCGGAAGGCCCGCTGGTAGCTCCGATACTCGGTGCGCTCGTCGATAAAGGCGGTGGTGATACTGCTGCGATTGGGAAATGAGTCGTTAAAAGGGTTCGCCACGTTCAGCGTCACATCCGCTTTTTCTCCTACGAGCGTTTTCTTTACGCCCATAGAATAGTAGAGGCTAGCTCCGCCCTGACCTTGCAGGATGGGCGTCGGCAACGACCCCGACAAGGAAGCCTGCGCCGTGAAGTGATGGGCAAAATGGTAGGAGGTGTCCGCGTTCATGCCCGCGCTGAAGCCGCGGCGCAGTAGCTCCCGGTCAGGGCTCCGGAATACCACGTAGCGGGCGTTGGGCCCGCCGCTACCCTCCCAGTGTTTCGTGAACTTAGCCGTTCCGTAGAGTGTGAGCTGATAATAGGTAGTGGAGGCCACGTTGGCATAGGTTTGCGCCGTCACGCCAGGAGTGCTGGTGGGCAGGCGCACGGCCTCAATCGCGTTGCCCGTGTGGCGCACCGTGCCCGAGAAGATAACTGGTGCGGTGTGGGCGAGCGTATTATAACTGACCTCGTAGGCATCGGTTAGCTCGGAAACCAACTCAGGATTACCATAGGTGATATTCTGCGGGTTGGAGCGGTCCACAAAGGGATTGAGGTAGTCGATATAAGGGCGGGTAATGCGGCGGCTGTAGGCCAGGCGTAGGCCGCTGGTATCCCGCCGCAAGGTGTAGTGCAGGCTCGCATTCGGGAGCACGGATACGTAGCTGCGCGGCGCCAGGCTGGTCCCATTCACTCGAAAGTCAGCGGAGAAACTGGTGCGCTCCACGCGGCTACCCAAAGTAGTAGTCAGCTTTTTGCTAAGCGCTGTGGCGTAGCTCGCGTAGGCGGCCTGCACGGCCTGGGCATAGCTAAAATCGGTACCCCGGCCGGCCAGAGCAGTGAAATCCGGTGTTTGCCCCGGCGTAAGGCCCTCTACCGTGGCAACCGCCCCGGTGCGCCTAAAAATAGCTTTCAACCCCACCTCCAGCGTTTTTGCCTCGCCAAACGGCTGCTTGAAATCGGTCTGCGCCGTTACTTCCTGGCCGGGGGTACGGCCCGGGCTACGTTCCCGGTAGTCGGCCCGGTCTGGGGCCAGGGCCACGGCCGAGTTGGTGAACTGGTCGAAGGCGTAGCCAAAGGTGTCGGCGTTGCGGGTGTACTGAGCCAACACGCTCCATTCGCGGCGAGCCTGGGCAAAGGTGCGGGTGTAGGTACCAGTTACTTCGCCGCTAGTAGTGCTGAGGTACTCGGTGTTAGCGCGGGTAAAAAGCTGATTTAGCGTACTACCGGGCGAAACTACCTGGTTGAATAGGTCGCGCTGCCCCTGTGCCTGGTAGCCGCTGAGCGTCCCGCTCAGCGCAAGGCGGTGGTGCTCGGCCGGGTCGTAATCCAGGCTAAGGGTCGCGTTGTGCCACGTTCCCAAGTTAAGCCGGCGCCCGCGCTGCGTCAGCGTATCCGGGCCGAGGGCCGAGAAACCTAGGCGGCGGCGGGTGAGCTGGTCCGGCTCGTACCAGGTTCCCGTGCCAGCCGCCGCGTTTACACTAACCGGCCCACGCCTAAAGCCGAGCGCCGACGTGAGTTCGGTGGCGCGGTTGCCCCCACTGGCTCCGACATGGCCATTAACTTGACGGCGGGCGCTTTTTTTGAGCACGATATTGATAATACCGGCTGTGCCCTCCCCATCATCCCTGGCGGAAGGGGTCGTGATGACTTCCACGCGTTGTATCTGGTCGGCTGGTAAGCCTTTCAGGGCCTGCGTCAGATTTTGGGCTAGCGTTGGGGAAGGATGGTTGTCGACCAATACCCTAAAATTGGTCGAGCCGCGCATCGTGACGGTTCCCGCGCCATCCACAGCCAGCAAAGGGGTCTTGCGCAGCACGTCGGCGGCCGTGCCGCCCGCATTGCCGATATCCTGCGCCGCGTTATAAACGAGGCGGTCCGGCTGCACCTCCACCAGCGGCTGGCGGCCCACTACCACGGCCTCCCCGAGTTGCTGGGCCGCCGGCGCCAGCAGAATAGGGGGTAGCGTGGTCGTCGCCGACGTAATCACGACGGCCTGCGGATGGGAGGCGTAGCCAACCAAGCTCACTTGCAGCCGATACAGACCCGGTGCCAGCTTGGGCAAGGCGAACAAGCCCTGCGAGTCGGTCGTGGCCCCCGCTAGCTGACTACCACCGGGAGAGGGCTGCAATAAGACGACCGTTGCGTAGGCAACCGGCTGCCGGCTCACGGAGTCCTGCACGATACCCCTTAAAGTACCAGGCAGTTGCTGGGCTAGGGCGGCATAGCAGGCTACTACTTGCAGCAGCAGTAGCCTGCCGGTGCGAAGAAAATTGCGTAATTGGCAGGACATGAGATGAATGGCAGGTGAGTCTTAAAAAGTAGACAGTCAGTAGCTCTTAGTTGCATCCGGTCAATCCGTCAAGGGAGACTGCTCCGGCTTGCCTAGCCTGCGCGAGCTCAAATCCCGCTAGGCGATTACAACCAGGTTTTGCCTGATTCATAGTTCTATTAATCAGAGAATAAGCTAACAGCTAGTAGTTAAAAACTACTGGCTGACTATTTAACCAAGGCTGCCGCCAGCGCCCAAAAAAAGCGCTGACCAGCAGGTCAGCGCTTTTTGAGTTTTGGGTAAAGACAAGCTGCGTAGTGCCGGGCTTTTGCGTGCGTTAGGTAGCGAGGCGCTACTTGGCGGCGCTAGCCAGCCAGGCAGCGCGCTGCTCTTTCTGGGCAGCGGTGGCCGTCAGTTTTTCCACGCTTTCCATGGGCTGCACCTGAATGTTGGTGTCCTCGGTGAGTACGACTTGGGTGGTGCGCTCTACGCCGGCGGGGTTGCGTACCCGCACCGGCACGAGGTCGGCGGGCGTATGCTTGCGCATGATGGCTTCGAGCGTGGCCATATTGTCGATTTTCACACCGTCGAGCATCATGATCTGGTCGCCCCGGTCGATGCCCGCCTTGTAGAGGCCCGAGCCGATGGTAGTGTTGCGCGCCAAGATGCAGCGGTCTTCTGCATCAAACTCTACCTGGCGCGGCAGGGCAGCGGCCAGCGCTTTCACCGGCACTACGGCTAGGCCCATTGTAGCCAGGTTTTCGGCGAAGCGTGGGGCTTCGCGGCCGTAGATATAGCGCCGGAAGAACGAGCCGGCAAAGGCCGTATCCTTGGCTACGGTGCCTAGCACGCGCTGCAAATCGGGTACCGTGAACGTCTTGGCCGGGGCCAGCGCCGCCGTTTGGGCCTTGCCAAACTCTTGCCACAGGGCCTGCATGTACTTATCAAGGGAAGTGTGGTAGCGCTGGCGGAGCTGCAAATCGAGCACCAGCGCCAGCCCCGCGCCTTGGATGTAATAGGAAAGGTACGTGTTGTTGCGGTTGGTGGGGTCCAACGAGACGGCGGCATCCACGAAGCCCGCCTGGCGGCTCATATCGATGGCCGAGGCGTAGCGGGCGCCCGGCGAGTTGACGCGCGCATTTACCCAGGAGCTCACTTTTTCAAAGAACTGCTCGTCGTCGTAGTAGCCCGCCCGGCGCAGCACCAGCTCGCCGTAGTACTGCGTAAAACCCTCGCCAAACCACAGCGCATCACACATGTTGATGCGCTGAAAATCAAAAGGCTCCAAGTCCTGCGAGCGAATGCGCTCGGTATTGTAGGCGTGAAAAAACTCGTGCGATACGGTGCCCAGGTTGAGCAGCGCGCCTTCCTCGTGCAGGGGCAGCGGGCTGGTGAGCGAGGTAGAGTTGCGGTGCTCCATGCCGTCGCTGGTCGTCTGGGGCAGGTAGTCGGCCAGGAAGGTGTAGCGGTTAAAATCGAACTGCGGCAGCTCACCACCGTATACGCCGGCAGCCTCGCGCACCACTTTTTGCGTCTTTTTGACAAAGGCATCGACCTCACTCACTGGGCCGGTGTAGTAGGTCGCCATCTCAAAGTTGCGGCCGCCATCCTGCCAGGTGTGCAGGGTTTGCTTGGCACCCAGCACAAGGGGGCTGTCCATGAAGTATTGCAGGTTGGGCGCGACAAACGTCATCTTGTCGTCGCCGATAGCTCGCAGCTGGGTCGCCACTTTCCAGCCCGCCGGCAGCTCAAACTTGACCTCAGCCGGGCGGTCTTCCAACCCTTGCGCGTAGCAAAAAGTAGCCGGAATATTCAGGTGCGCGTGCTGCTGGTCGATGCCCGCGAAGGTGCCATCGGTGCGGTCGCCGTAGAGCGTATAGTTGAACCGCACTATGCCGCCGGCGCCGGGAGTTACTTCCCACGAGTACGGGTCGGGCCTATTGACGGGTAGTAACTTGCCAGCCTCATCGGTGGCGACTACGTAGTACACGTTTTTTGCAAAATCGTGGAGGGCGTAGCGGCCTGGCGACGAGCGAGCCATGCTTACCACTAGCTTTTTGCCGGCCGGTAGCCCCTCAAAAGTGGCCGCGATGCGCGCCTCGTGATGCACCGCATTGGGAAAGGCAACGGTATAGTGCACCGCTGGCCCCGAGCCAGCCGAAGCCACTGTCTGGGCCGCTGCCAAACCGGGTAGCCCCAGCATCACTACCGCACCTGGGAGAGATTTGCGGAGAAGTTTTTTCATAAAAAGTAGAAGGATAATACAGGTCGCTATTTATTTTGAATAAATCCTGAAGGGGGGAATGCAAAGTAACTAGGAAATACTGGCAACCAGCCCACGTCCTACCTAAAAAGATGCTTTGCGCCGCTCTTAGCTAGGAGAATAGGTCGAGCGGTTGTAGCCTAGGTCAACGCCAAACTAGGGCGGCCACCGCCTGGCCGAAAAAGGATTTTTTCCAGGTGGGGGTTAGGTTGAGCTCGGTGAGTGCCTTGGGCCAGGGGGGCATCTGGCGGGTGCGCAGCCCCACCAGCCAACCAAAAAACCAGTACATCACCCCGATAAGCCAGTGCCGCCAGCCTCGTTGGGCGGGCCAAAAATCGGCCACCAGCCACGGCGCGCCCGGACGCCGGGCCGCGTGCAAGCGTGCCAGGGCAGCCGGCAGCGCCGCTGCGCTAAAGCAATCGAGCACAAAAAACGTGACGAGAGCGTCGAACTGCTCGCCCGGCCGCAGGGCCGCCTGGCTGCCGTGGCGTAGCTCCACGGCCGCGCCGGGCGAGGCCGGGTGCCGCCGTAGCCGGGCTTGCGTGTGGGCTAGCATCGTGGCCGAAGTTTCGAGGTACAACACCTGCGCCGTGGGGCACTGCTGCCAAATGGCGCTGAGCACCCAGCCCGTGCCGCCGCCGAGCACCAAGATGCGGGGGGCCAGCCCCGGCGGCAGCCCGGCCGCGAGCGCCGCGCGCTGAGCCCGCCGCAGGCTACCCCCAAATGCCAGCCCCGCCAGCAAATCGTAGAAGCTAGCGGCGCGGCCGAAGTCGGTTTCTAGAGGAGCGGCGGTGGCAGCGGAAGTAAGCATGGCGAGTGTAAAGAAGCCCCTATCTACGGTTCTAGCCCCGCTGTGGCTAGCTATGGCCGCCAGTCTTTCGTAAAAAAAATGTGGCTGCAAGTGCCTGAAAGCCAAATTTTCGGCTCGGCCGTTAGGAGAGTGACTAGCGAAAAACATTTTTGCGCTTGCGTTAAATTGACTAGATCGTCTATCTTTGCACCACCAAAACCAACCGCCGACCGGGCGGACTGGTTTTGTAGCCCTGCGCTTGTGGCGAAATTGGTAGACGCGCTGTCTTCAGGCGGCAGTTCCGCAAGGTGTGAGAGTTCGAGTCTCTCCGAGCGCACGTGTTTTAAGTGAAAGCCAGTTCCGCAAGGGGCTGGCTTTTTTGTTGGGAAACTTTCTGGGTTAGTCACCCCCAGCCGGCAGCCAATTCGGGCAAAATTCCGTTCAACGTTTTTTTGCGTTTTTGCTTCTTCCCGCCATGGCCCTACCCGCTGTCCCTCCCGACCAACCGACCGAATCTTCCCGCCAAGTCACGCTAGCGGGATTGCTGACTGCCGAGGCCATCTTTGGGGCGGTGTTGTTCGTGTTGGCCTTCGCGCTGTTCTTCTACCTGATGCGCGTCGTGTTTCGGGAGCACTCGGAGGTGTTTGACAATTGGGGCTTTGCCCAAATGGACCGGCTGCGGGCAGCCCAACCCTGGACGTATCCGGTGATGCAATTTCTGACCTTCTTTGGGTCGGTCATGTTTTTTGTGCCGGCTAGCTTGCTCGTGCCGTTGCTGCTGCACCGCCGGGGCTTTGGGCGCTACGCGATCGAGCTACTGCTGTCGATGGGCGGCGGACTGGCCCTCAACGAGTTACTAAAGGCATATTTCCACCGCGACCGCCCCACCACGGCGCTTTTTCACCAATACGGCCTGAGCTTTCCGAGTGGCCACGCCATGATGAGCATGGCTTACTACGGCTGCCTGGCTTGGCTGGTAGTGCAGCACAGCCACCGCTGGGGCGTAGCAACCGCGCTGGTGGGCTTTGCTATCTTGATTGGGCTGACGCGGGTGTACTTCCACGTGCACTATCCTACCGACGTGACGGCGGGCTGGGCCGGCGGCGCCGCGTGGCTGGTGCTACTGCGCACGGGCGTTCGGCTCTTTTGGAAAGAAAAGAAAATGGTTGATAACCAAGTTACTGTTAACGGCTAGAGCTTGATGCGCACGCGCAGCGCTAGCAGGCCTTTGACGCCTTGCAGCTCTTCCAGTTCTAGCTCCTCGATACCGGGTTCGAGCAAGTTGCGGTCTTGCAGGTAGTCGATGTATTCGAGGTATTCGGCGGCCTCGCGGGGCTGGGCATACACCAGGGCTAGCTGGCCGGGTTGAGTCAGGCGCTCGCCGGTGCCGAGCACGGTAGCCTTATCAATCCGCTTCTTAATGATCTCGTAGCGAATGTTATACGCGCCATCTACGTCAAACTGCCGCTCATCTTGCCGAAAGCGGATGCTGAGCGGCTGCGAGTGAATAAGGATGAGCTGCGTGGTATCGAGCGGCACGGTGAGCGTGGCTTTGAGGGCGTGGGTGCGGCTCGTGATTTCGACCATCACCAGCAAGTGCCACAGGCGCAGATTCTTCAGAAAAACCAGGTCGAAAGGCTTACCCTGCACCAGGCTGCCGCCCACGTAGATGTTGTGCTCGACGCCATCAGTTTTGAGCCGCTGGAAGTAGTGCGGAAACATGAGCTGCGCTTTGGCTTCTTCCTCGTCGAGGTAGTCGCTGATGGTGTCGTTGATGCGCGTCACGCTCTCCTCAAAGTCGCGGCGGCGATGGTAAAGTATGCCCAAGCGCGGGTCGATATGCTGCCAATAGGTGGCGATGGTGGGCCGCAGCTCGGGGTTGTTTTGGGCCAGGTACTCAAACAACGGCTCGACCTCGGTGCGCAGCGAGTCGTAGATGCTCACCTCATCGCCGCTGATGATGCCCTGGCGCAGGCGCCGCAAGTTCTTGGTAACGTAGAACTTGAGCTCATCCAGGATGGGCAGCTGCTGAAAGTCGGAGGCTTTCTTGAGCACGCGGTTGGCAAGGGTCAGGTGCTCGATAAGGTCGCCCTGCACCGCCTCGTTGCGGGCCGTGCTGCTGCCCCGAATATCGCAGGAGCCGTGCAGCGGGTACACTTCCTCAAACACGATGGGCTCCATCTCGGCGTTGCGGTTGCCGTCTTCGTGCTGGGCCAGCAGCCGCCGCGCCGCGTCGTTGAATCGCCATTCCATGGTAGGGTGAATGGCAGTAAACTTCTCTTTAATAATGGATTGAATGCGGGTTTCCAGGTCTTCGGCATTGCGCTTTACGGCCACCGCGAATAGCGGCACGAACTGGGTTACCAATTCCAGGTCAAACTCATCGAGGCTATTCGCATCAGGCGAGCCCAGCTCAAGGAGGCCCACCGTGTCGGGGCCGTAAGGCAGCAGGGCCAGAATGGCCGAGCGGATACCCATGCGCAGGATGCGCTCGCGCAAGCCATCGGGCAGGTCGGGGTCGGTAGCCACGTCTTCGAGCACCAGCGGGCGGCGCTCGGCGAGCAAACGCTCGTAGACCTGCCGAAAATCGCCTTCTAGCTGGTGGCCCTGCATCTGCTTGATGAGGAAGCTGTGGTTGATCTTGCGGCCAAAATCTACGAAGGCCTTTTTGCGCTCGTCGTAGGCCGCAATGCCGAGCTGCAACGCCGGCCGGGCAAAGAGTACCCGCAGCTTTTCCTGAATCTGCTCGAGCCGGTCGGAGGCTTGTAGCACGTCGCGCTCCAGCAGGTCGTACTTCAGCTCCGAAAGGATTTCCTGGGTCGTAACGTCCAGCAAGTGAAGTAGGTTGAAGCCTTCTAGCACAAAGCGGTCGGGCGGCAGCAGCTCCTGCCACAGGTCGAGGCGGTGGCGGTTGCGCAGCAGTTCATGGATTTGCTCGGGCGTGAGCACGGGCTTGTCGCCCACTACCCGCACCCGCACAAACGACGAGTCAAAATCGACGCCGTAGTGCCGGTACAGCCCAATGCGATAGTCCGGCACCGTAAAAATCAGCCCGCCTTGCTCCGGTACTACCGCGCCGTATTCGCGGCTGAGAATCAGCAAGTACGCCATGCGCGTCATGCGCTCTCCAAACATGGCCAGGTCGATGTTGAGCGGCTGCTTGATGATGTCATCGCGGCCCAGCAGCACTTCCTTGAAGCGCGCCGTGTAATAAAAGCTCTGCCGCTGAAACGGCGCAATGGCCCCACTGATGGCCGTGCCCGCCGTGGCTGGTGGAAAAACCGCTAGCATCAGGGCATCGACGAGGTCGCGGTGGGCATCGAGCGCGTGAATGGTGGCCAGGTCGCCGCGGCACTCGGTGGCCTCGGCCACCTGCTGGGCCACGGCGCGGGCCAGCCTCGCCACGCCGGGGTTGCTATCGCGCTCGTGGGTTTCCCAGTACGCAATGAGTGGCTCCAGGCTGAGCCGCGTTATGAAGGGAAACCCGGGCAGCAGGCCCTCCGCAGAGTCGGTGGCCGGCACAGTAGGGGCAATAGGAAGCGTAGCAGAGGCAGGCATAAACTAAAGGTAGCCCGGCTCGGTACAAGCTGGCCAGGTAGTCCATGTACGAAAGCTAGCCGTGAAAAGGAGAAAAGCAACGCTAGCGATGCAGCAGAATAGGTACGGGCTGGCCGCCGGCGCCACCCGCCCCATTGTTTTCGGTGACGTCAAAAAAAACGTTTTTTACCGCCAGGAAGTTATTTCTAACCACCACCGTTTTTTGGGTATTGGCGTAGCACGTGCAGCAGCCATCAGCTTTATACTGCCCCTTGATCACAATTGGCCCGATGCGGTAGTCGTATACCGTGCGGCGCTGAGGCTTGCCGGCGGTGCCATAGAGGGAGTTGCCCTTAGGCACCGAGAGCCGGTAATTGTACTGGCTGAGCTTGCCACCGGTAGTGGTAGGGCTGAAAGGAGCATTGTTGCTCAGAATAAAGATGCTGCTGTCTGTATTGAATGGAGCCGTAAGCTGCTGCTTAGCTAGCAGTTGTTTGCTATTGACCACTAGCTGGCGGCGGGTCAATTGTACCGAGTCGATAGCCTTGGTTGAGTCACTGACGCTGTAGCGAAATAAGTAAACCGTATCGATGTCATTGGCTTGAAACTGCGAAGTGTCAAACTGAAAGTACAGCGAAACGGCCAGCAGGTCGTTGCAGCCGCAGGCGTCGTTGGCACAGCAGCCGGCTAGTAATCCAAGCGGCAAGTAGAGCAGCGCCCGCAGAAAATAGTTCATCATAACTAGCGCAGAAGTGGCCCACCAAAACGATAGTTCCTGCTTTTTAGCGTGCAAAAATAAACAGCCCGATCTACGCCGCGCCCAAGGGCTAGCGGCCAGACCGGGCTGCCAGTAAATTAAAGCTGGCCAGGCTGCGTCAAGCAACCTAGCGGTTATCGCTGCTAATAATGGGGCTATTTGCTTGGCCACCAGCCATTAGTAGCGGGCGCAGCCGGGTAGCGGCAGTGTCGAGCTGCGGGCGAATCTGACTCAGCGCCTCACGCAGGGCGATAATGTCGGACAAGCGCGGGGCTTCGGTCTGCGAATAGCCGCTGTACATGGCCACTTTCACATTAGACGTGCCCTTGCCGATGTAGGTGCCTAGCAGGTCGCCGTTGGCATTCATCATTTGTACTTCAGCCTGAATATCAGTCTTATACCATTCCAGGGGCGCGCCAAATAAGCTAGGCAGCAGGAAGGTAACGACCTGGGCAGCCTGGAGGCTACGGCCCGTGCGGATCGTCTTTACTTTCGTCACCACCAAGCGGGCGTAGCCATACGTGACCGTATCGGTGGGCTCCAGTACGTTGCGTTGTAGCTCGGCCTTGAACATGCGCAGTGGGTCGTCGGGCAAAGCGCCGTCGTTCATCGCCAGCGGGCCTGGGTCGGCAGTAATTTCCATTGGTGGTAGGCGCCTGGTAATAACAGCCGTAGGAGTAGACAAGAAGGTGCCTTTCACCGACATACAGGAACCGAGACCAGTTAGGGCCAGAACTGCTAGCAAAGCTGGGCGACTGCTAATTAATATCCGCTTCATAAATAGTAAAAAAAAGGAACAGGCATGTATGGGACTTTGCAAAGAAGTTCTTGGGCACTAAGCAGACAAAGAATGTAAGGCGATTATTATGGCGTCTAAGTTACTGCATGATGCCTGATTAACCACTTTTCCAGCTTATAAAAACGGAGTTGCAGCACGCATCTCCTTGCAGTAAGTACTTGATACTGTTTTTGTTTTCTATTGACGAAAAATTGACCTAAAATTGTACAAAAGCGGGCAACACTAGCTAGTGGGAAATCACGGCATTGGGCGTCTCGGTGGCCAGCAGATCGGCGGGCGCCTGGTAGTTATCGATAAATTCGCCTTCCCAGCGGGCTACTACCGCGCTGGCCAGGCAATTGCCGAGCACGTTGACGGCCGTGCGCGCCATATCCATGAGCGCGTCGATGCCCAGGATAATGAATACCGGCCAGGCAGGCAGGTTGAACGACGGCAGCGTAGCGAGCAGAATAACCAGCGAGGCGCGGGGCACGCCGGCCACTCCTTTGCTGGTGAGCATGAGCGTAAAGACCAGCAGTATCTGGTCGCCAAACGACAGCGATACCCCCGCCGCCTGCGCCACAAACACGGCGGCCAGCGAGAGGTACAGCGTGGTGCCATCGAGGTTGAAGGAGTAGCCCGTCGGCATCACGAAGGCCACAATGCGGCGCGGCACCCCGATGCTTTCCATGGCTTCCATGGCGCGGGGCAGGGCCGCCTCGCTGCTGGTGGTAGCAAAGGCGATGCTCACCGGCTCGGCCACCGCCGCCACGAACCGCCGCAGCGGAATGCGCATGACCAGGGCCACCGGCAGCAAAATCAGCAGCACGAACGCGATGAGCGCGCCATAAAGCGTCAGCAGCAGTTGAAAAGCGTTGAGGAGCGGGCCAAAACCCATCTTGGCCACCGTGTAGGCCATGGCGCCGCCCACGCCGAGCGGGGCAAAAAGCATGACCACGTTGGTGAATTTGAACATCACTTCCGACAGGCTCTCGCAGAGGTCGAGCATCAGGCGGCGGGGGCGCTCGGGTGTGAGGGCCAGGCCGATGGCAAAAATGATGGCAAACACCACGACTTGGAGTACTTGCCCTTCGGCTACCGATTTGGCAATATTCTCGGGGAAGATGTGCAGGATGATGTCGGCCGCCGTTTGGGGCGCGGCCGCAGCGATGGCCTCAGCCTTGTCGGCCGAGGCTACGTGGCGAATACCGATCCCGGCCTTCGTGAAGTTGATGGCGGCTAGCCCGATAAGCAGGGCAAACGTGGTGACTACTTCAAAATAAACCAGCGCTTTCAGGCCCATGCGGCCTACCTGCTTGAGGTTGGCGTGGCCCGCAATACCCACCACCAGCGTCGCAAACACTAGCGGCGCGATAATAGTCTTGACCAGCCGCAAGAATGCGTCGCTCAGTACCTTAAGCGGCAGGGCCACGCCGGGCGCATCGTGGCCCAGCTCGATGCCCGCCAGCATGCTCAGTACTATCCAGAGCGTGAGCGAGCGCCGCGGCGCCAGCGCAGCCGTGAGGGCGGCCAAGGCTAGCCAGCGGGTGACCAGCGGCAGGGTAGGCGGCAGTGCCGCGGTGCCATAGGCCGCCAGCCAAGTGAGCAGCACTGCGATAATAACCAGCAAAATGGCTAGCCAGGAAAGTCGGGAAAACTTCATGCACAACAAGAAAATAGGCGAAAACCGGACCCCAAAGAACGGTAGGCCGGGCCGAAACCTGCCGCCAGCCTTGGTAGGCCCGAGCGCCGGCCCCACTAAAAAGCGCCCGGCCAACCAAGTTGCCAGGCGCCAGTACGGCCAGCAATGCGGCCCGCCTAAGGAAGCTGTTAGAGGTAACCAATGGTGAAGTTGGCGTTCCAGTAGAAGACAAACTGCTGGCAGCCAGTAGCAGTAGCCAGCGCTTGGTAAATGGTCACGCCCGCTTTGGTTTTTGCGCCCTCTAGCGCGGTGTAGTCGGCGGGAGCGCGTAGCACGGTGTAGGCTTCTTGGCCTTGGCGCCCGGCATTAGCCAGCTCAAACGGCACCCCGCCAATGATGAAGCACGTTTGCCGGAGGCTGGCCAGCACCTGCCCAGCTTTAGCCACCACGTCGGCTACATTCTGCTGAAAGTATTTAGAACCGTAAGTATCGACCGCGGTAGCGGTACTGTGGTCGAGCCAGGCAATCTTAATATTGCCTGAGCCCATATCTACCACAAAAGCTTTGTCGGCGTAGGTGGGGGTAGTGCCACGTGCAGGCCTGGCTTGCCTTCTTGCTCGGGCGTCACGGTCTGCACCACGTAGCCGAAGGCTTTCAGGCGCTGGATACTGTGGCGGGTTACGTCGGCCAAAGCCGCTCCCGAACTGACGATGAAGTGAATATCGCGCTCGCTCACGCCGTAGCCCGGCATCTTGCCGATGTAGGCCTTCAAGCGCCGCCGCACGTCTTCATCGGTCGCAATATTTTCCAGCACGGGGCTATTGCCAAACTCAGTTTTTTCCAGTTTCCAGCGGTGCTGGGCGTCGGTGCGCACAAGAAACGAGTTGAAGCCGCTGGCCACTAGCTCCGCTATGCCCTTAAGCTTGCCCTTGACTGGGGGGCTGGCACTGGCACGTAGGTGAAGCTGCTAGCTGCGGCGCCCTCACCCAGATGATGTCGCCCGAGGGCGTCGCCACATCATCTTGGTTGAGCTGCTGCTCGCCCGTGGCCAGCACCACTTGGCAGGTGAGGGGCAGCAGGCGGTTGCCATTGGGTAGGGCCACCTCCTCTTTGAGCGGTTTAGCGCCCATACTAGTTTTGAGTACGATAACGTTGTTTTGCACAGTATATCAGTACATCTGGCTGCGGCGGCTTCCTGCCTGGGCAGCGCCAGGGTGCGGGGTGCCCAGGCAGCATAAGGCTAGCAGGAAACCAGCAAAAAGCATTCTTATAGCCAAAGTTGTAAGTACATCAAAATTTAAGGTTTTATATAAATTATTAAATATTCTATTAATGTATTTCTCGGGTGAGCAAAAGTATTCCATTAGTTCATAAAAAAACGCGTATTCACGCTGATTTTTTCAAGTTCAGCCATTTACCTCGGATCAATCAGCCCGAAACCAAGTTTTCTGCTCACCTTCGCTTAGGCTAGCAGTGCAACGCAGCCCCGCCCCATCATGCCCACTTCTTGGACTATTACCGCCTACGAGCTGCCGCTGCGCTTTCTTTGGAAAATTTCGCGCAATGCCTCCGCTACCAAAACCAACCTGGTAGTGCAGGCTAGCCAGGCTGGCACCAACGGCCGCGGCGAAGCCGCGCCCAACGTGCGCTACCAGGAGTCGCCGGCGCTGCTGCAAGCGCAGTTTGCCGAGCTGCTTGCCAATGGCTTGCCGGCCGTCGATACGCTGCCCGACCTCACGGCGCTGCTCGCCGCCCGGCCCGTGGCCCAGGCGCTGCGCTTTGCGCTGGAGGCGGCCCTTACGCACTGCCTGGCCGCCCGCGTCGGGCAGCCTGTGTGGCAGTGGCTGGGCGTGTCCGAGCCGGCCCGGCGAGTGGCCACTGCCTTTACACTGCCCATTATGGCGCCGGGCGAGGTAGCAGATTTTATGGCGGCCCAGCGGGCTGGCCGGTTTAGCTTATTGAAAGTCAAGGTAAACCAAGCCGAAGGCCTCGACTTGCTGCGGGCGGTGGCGCTGGCTAGCCCCGGCCAGCCCCTGCTGGTAGACGGCAACGAGGCCTGGCCCGATGCCGATAGCCTGCTGCGCTTTTTGAAAGCGGCGGTGCTGGTGCCGGGCTTGGCTATGCGCCTGCTCGAGCAGCCGCTGCCCGCGGCCTGCGCCGACGACTACCGCTACCTCCACTCCCGCGTGCAAGTGCCATTAATGGCCGATGAGTCGGTGACGGACGAAGCTGATTTTGAGGATATTGCCCGGCAGTTTCACGGCGTGAACGTGAAGCTTATGAAGGCCGGTGGCTACCAGCGCGGCATCGAGCTGCTACGCCAGACCCGCGCCCACGGGCTGCGCCCCATGCTGGGGTGCATGGTCGAAACCTCGCTTGGTATCTGGTCGGCACTGCAAGTGAGCGCCCTGGCCGAGGTGCACGACCTCGACGGCTTGCTCATTATTCGCGACGAGCCTTTCGGCTTAGTACACGAGGCGGAAGGCCAGCTTTTAGCCACCGCTAGCTAGCGGTGGCTAAAAGCTGGCCTTCCGCCTGGGCCTCTTTGTAAGTGAAAATTATTTAACCACCGCAGGGGCGGGTGAGGCCTTAAGACTAGTCTTAAGCTGCTCGTCGAGCTCCTGTAGCTGCCGGTCAACCGCTTCGGTATCGGGCGGGTTGGTATGCGTCTGGGTAAGCAGCGATATTTTGCGATTGAGGAGCTCGATCTTACGCATCAGCAACTGCTCGCGCTCATCAGACTGCGCGGGCAGCCCGGGGGCGTCGGCACTGCCCACATGCACGTACGAGTCAAATTTGGCGTCGGCGGGTACGCCGCCGTCGCCACGGGCCGTGGCCGCGCTAGCCGGCGAGCCAAACACAATTCCGCCCTCGGCATTCACGTAGTCGCCTTCGTGCAGGCTTGTGATTTTGCCGGTCGGTAGCTCCACTATACCGCTACGCACGTTGATTTTGGTGCCGTTGGGCAACACCACATTCTGCTTGAGAGGGGTGTTTTGATTGCCCAAACGCTGCACCACGGCCCCATTTCGGAATAAAAACTGCGTGTTGCGATTTGGACGCACGTTCTGCACTACGCTTTGTGCGGCACTCAGGCGAGGCACCGAAGCCAGGCCGGTACCCAGTAGGGCTACGGCAAGAATCTGTTGGATACGCATTTAAAGAAAAAGGTGAATAGGAAAATAGGTATGGAATGACTGCAGAAACAAGAATTTTTTGACTAAAAAGGCAAAATAATGTTGTGACATTAAATGTAGGTACACTAAATTTGCAGGCGTAATCAGAATCACGTGCGCCTCGAAGACGAAATTAAGCAGCCTACTTTTCAGAGCGACGCTCAGAAGGCCTACCTCAACGTAGTATACACGGCGGGCTGGCTTTCACTGCGCCAAGCTAGTGCATTTAAGCCCTACGCCCTCACGTTGCCGCAATTTAATGTGCTGCGCATCTTGCGGGGGCAGCACCCCAAGCCGGCTACCGTAGCGATGCTCATTGAGCGAATGCTCGATAAAACCAGCAACGCTTCGCGCATTGTAGACAAGCTGGAGGAGAAGCAGCTGGTAACGCGCACCATTTGCCCTGCCAACCGCCGCGCGGTTGATATCTGCATCACCGAAATGGGGCTGCGCCTGTTGCGCCAGATGGACAACGATGGGGTAGCCAACATGACCCAAAATGGCCTAGGCCAGTTAACCGAAGTCGAGCTAGGCCAACTTAACCTGCTACTTGATAAGCTGCGTGCCTAACTTTTGTATATTATTGTAATAAATTGCTCGTCAACGCTCTAATTGCCCAGGCGAGCTATCAATCACTCGCTATTTACCCTTTTTTTTGACCATGAAAAATATTCTGATGCCCGCCCTGCTGGGGGCTGCTTTGCTGGCTGCGCCGGCTGCCTTTGCTCAAAAAGCTGCTTCTAAAACGGCTTCGGCCGCGGTAGCTACCTATAAGCTACAGCCGCAGCTCAGCACACTGGGCTGGGAGGGCAAAGCCGTAACCCACGGCCATAATGGCACGATTCAGTTTACGAGCGGTGACCTGGAAGTGCGCAACAACCTGGTGGTGGGCGGCACCGCTACGGTGGACATGAAGACCATCAAGGCCACCGACATTACCGACGCTGATAACCAGGCCAAATTTGTGGGCCACATGAGCAGCGGCGACTTTTTCGATGCGCCCGCGTTTCCGACTTCAGTCTTCAAAATCACCAGCGTTACGCCGATTGCCGGCGCCGCTGCCAATGCCAACAACGCGACCATCGCGGGCGATATGACCATCAAGGGCGTGACGCAAAAAGTAAGCTTCCCCGCTAAAGTGGGCGTGAAGAATGGCGTCGCCGCCGCCACGGGCAAGGTGACCATCGACCGCACCAAGTACGGCCTGAAGTACGGCTCGAAGTCGTTCTTCGATAGCATTGGCGACAAGGCTATCAACGACGAGTTTACGCTGGATTTCAACGTAGTAGCCAAGCAATAAGCTAAGCGCTGCTAGGAGCTAGCGGCACTACCTACAACTAAAAAAGCCTCGCTTACTGCGAGGCTTTTCTTATGGTGCTAATCACCAGCAAGATAGCTGATTTAGCTATAGTGCAGTTATAAAAGGCGATAGCAAACGAACTAGTTGCCGGTGCCTGGGGCTGGGGTAGTAGCCGGCGTTAGCATAGGGGCAGGAGCGGGTGCTGCATTGGAAGCAAGCGAGCGCAGCTCTAGCCGCAGGGGAGCCACTGAGGTTTCGCGCACGCTGATGAGGCCAAACACCGTTTCACCGGGACGAATGACGCGGTTAGTTAAGTCGTACTGCTCGAGCTCTCTGCGAAAGTTATTATTGGCTAGCGATGCACCCAGCATATTGCCACCCGCAATGAAAGGCCCCGTCGGTAGGAAGGTGCTGCCGGTAGTGGTAGTTTGGCCAGTGTAAGAGGTTGTGGTCGTGCCGCCAACGTTGAAGTTAAGCAGGATGTAGAGCAGGTAGATAGCTACTCCTTGTTTCATGTCCTGGGCGGCAATAGAGGCTGCTACCGGCGTCACAGGATGGTCGCCATAATAGAGCACGGCATCGCGCGAGAAGTTGATGTCGGCTGCTGTGGTATTGGTGACGCGCACGGCTACCACGTGGTAGCCTTTCTTTTGCTCTTTCTTGGTGTACTTCTTATTGCGGCCGTGCAGACGCAGGGCATCGAACTGGTAGCCGAACTGCACCGGCGCTGTGGGAGCCGATGACTGGTAAGTAGCAATGCGGTCGGGCCGGATGGCGGTGTAAGATCCCGCGCAGCCACTACCCAGCAGGGTGCAGCTCGTGAGAATAGCCGCTAAGGAACGAGTAAGCTGTTGTTTCATTAAATGAAAAAATGGTGTGGATAAAAATGCTTTCAAATATATGGAACAAAAAAGCCAGTCCGCATAACGAACTGGCTTTTTCTTGAATAAAGTGCTTTCTATAAGTGAATTACCTCGTCGTAGGCCGCGGCCGTGGCTTCCATGATGGCTTCGCTCATGGTAGGGTGGGGGTGCACCGACTTGATAATCTCGTGGCCGGTAGTTTCGAGCTTGCGGGCTACCACCACTTCGGCAATCATCTCCGTGACGTTGGCCCCGATCATGTGGGCACCGAGCCACTCGCCGTATTTGGCGTCAAAAATGACCTTCACGAAGCCGTCTTTGACGCCGGCCGCGGCGGCTTTGCCAGAAGCTGAAAATGGGAACTTGCCCACGCGGACGTCGTAGCCTTTGGCCTTCGCTTCGGCTTCGGTAAAGCCGACCGAGGCGATTTCGGGCTGGGCGTAGGTGCAACCCGGGATGTTGGTATAATTCAGCGGCTCGGGGTTGTGGCCGGTGATTTTCTCGACGCAGATAATGCCCTCGGCCGAAGCTACGTGGGCGAGGGCCGGGCCGGGAATAATATCGCCGATGGCGTAGATGCCGGGCACGTTGGTCTGGTAAAAGTTGTCGACGACGACGCGGCCTTTTTCTACCTTAATGCCGAGCTCTTCGAGGCCGAGGTTTTCGAGGTTGGTTTGCACGCCCACAGCGCTCAGCACCACGTCGCAGGCAATTTGCTGCTCACCCTTAGCAGTTTTGATAAATACGTTGCAGCCGGCGCCGCTGGTATCAACCTGGGTTACTTCGGCGCTGGTCAGGATGTTGATGCCCATCTTCTTGTAGGACTTCTCCATCTGGCGCGAAATCTCCTCATCCTCGACGGGCACGATGCGCGGCAGGTACTCTACGATGGTGACCTCGGTGCCGAGCGAACGGTAGAAGTAGGCAAACTCGACGCCGATGGCGCCCGAGCCCACCACCACCATGCGCTTGGGCAGGCTGGCGGGCGTCATGGCCTTGCGGTAGCCAATGATTTTTTGGTCGTCGATGGGCAGGTTGGGCAGCTGGCGGGCGCGGGCGCCGGTAGCCAAGATGATGCGCTTGGCTTCTACCGTCTCTTTGGTGCCGTCGGCCTTGGTTACCTCTACTTTGCCGGGGGCCAGCAGCTTGCCGGTGCCGTTGACGACCTCGATCTTATTCTTCTTAAACAGGAAATTAATGCCTTTGCTCATGCCATCGGCGACGCCCCGGCTGCGCTTAATAACGGCCTCGAAGTCGAAGCCCGCCTCCTTCACCGTCAGGCCGTAGTCCTGGGCGTGCTGGAGATATTCGTACACCTGCGCGGTTTTGAGCAGGGCCTTGGTCGGAATGCAGCCCCAGTTGAGGCAGATGCCGCCGAGCGACTCGCGCTCTACCACGCCCACCTTCAGCCCGAGCTGCGCGGCGCGAATGGCCGCTACGTACCCACCGGGGCCGGAGCCAATTACTACCAGGTCAAATTGCAATGCCATGAGTTTGTGTTGTGCGGAGGAAATGAGGAAAATAAATGCTCCCCAGGCGGGCCGGGGCCGGCAAAGATAACCCCGTAGCGGGGCTAGCAGTTCGGTAGGTTTTTGGGGCCGAACCACTAGCCAGCGTTTACCATTGGAGTACTTTTTCGTACAAGCTCCGAATCGCCAGCGTATACCTGGCCTACCGCATTTATTTTCTGCGCAATGAAGCTTTTTACTGTTCGTTTTATCCCCGCTGCTTTTGCCCTGCTAGCCTTGGCGGCGGGCTGCGCCACCACCACCGAAACCGATCGCCCCAGCGTGTTGGCTTCGGCGCCCACGGCCATGAGCACGGCGCCCGCCAGCGCTGCCGCCGACCCCACCGCCGTGGCGCTGCCCACTGCGGCCCCGGCCACCAAAGCCGCCCCGATTGAGGGCCTTGATAATCCCTCGCCCGAGGCCGCCACGGCGGTGGCCGACCCCAACGCGCTGAGCGCCAAGGCCGCTTCGGCTGAGCGGGCCGCCGCCCGCAAGATAACTTCGGCCGAGTACCGCCTCCAGTTGGCCCGCGCCAATTTGACGCTGAAAACCAAGCCCAAGGATGCCAAGGCGCTGCTGGACCGGGCCAAGGCAAATTCCAACCTCAAGAATTACAAAGAAGCCCAGCCCGACTACGTGGCCGCGCTACGCACCATGCGCGGCAATCCGGATGTGTATTACAACAAAGGAGTTAACGAGCTGATGCTAAAGCAGTATAAAGCGGCTGCGAACGACTTTAGCGGAGCGGTTAAGTTCCGGCCCGACGATAAAGAAGCCTTCTTTGGTCGGGGCGTGGCCAAGATGCAGATGTACCAGTACAAGTTCGCCGTGTCTGATTTTACCCGGGCCATCGCCATCGATTCGCTCTACGCCGATGCCATCGAGTACCGCGGCATCAGCTACGCGAGCTACGACCGCATGAAGGAAGCCCGCAAAGACCTGCAAAAAGCTGCCCGTCTCAACCCCGAGGCCGAAAAAAGCCTGCGCCGCTACGGCAAAGGCAGTAGCATGGTGCGCAAGTAAAATGCTTGCAACCAGCTCAACTTTACTAAAAAGCCCGCCCGACTATAATGCAGTCGGGCGGGCTTTTTTAGCACTGAAAACTAGGCAGTGAGCATGCGCAGGTGGGCCAGATGGTGCTGGCCGTGCCAAGCGTATTGCACCAGGCCTTGGTCGAGGGTGAGCGTGGTGTGGTAGCGCGGGTGGTAAAACGTGCGCTGCCACTGCGCCTCGGTCAGGTGCTGAAGCAGGCCAACCCAGCGGGCGTGCAGGCTCTCCAACAAGCTCAGCGATAGGGCGATGGGCGTAGTAGCTACGTCGGGCAGCTCGGTCCAGCCGGCTTCGTCGAAGGGCCGCACGGTCGGGTTGTCTTCCGTGAGGGCTAGCCGAAAGCGGCTATACAGGTTGAGGTGGGTATCGGCCAGGTGATGAATAACCTGGCGCCCGGTCCAGCCACCGGGCCGGTAAGGAAGCTCGACCTGGGCCGGGCCCACCTGGTGCGCGGTGGCGGCTAGCTGGGCGGGCAGCTCGGCTAGCTGTTGAATGTAGGCGGCGCGCTCGGCGGCCGTGAGCGGGGCGGTGGGCAGCTGCGGCTGGCCGATGGGAAAGCGTAGCGGATCGAGTTGGGAACTTGGCATGAGCAGCAGCAGGGAAAAGTGAGCGGCAAGAGTAAGCGGGCAAGCTACGGGCTGGTTTTAGGGCCAGCCGCTAGCGACACCAGGCTGGTGCGAGAGAAGCCTGTTGCTTAGATCCCTAGCCAGATGGCCAGCAGCACCCCGGCCACGCCCAAGCCCAATAGCAGCCCAAATAACGGCCCGGCAAAGCGCAGCCACTGGTCGTAGCGGACGCCGCAGGCGGTGAGCATGGCCATGAGCGCGCCGTTGGTGGGCGTGAGCAGGTCGGTGAGGCCGGCGCCATACTGGTAGGCGAGCACCGTAACCTGGCGCGACAAGCCAATGAGGTCGGAAAGCGGCACGAACAAGGGCATGGTGAGCACCGCCTGGCCGCTCACGCTGGGCACGGGGAGGTGCAGGGCCGTGTGCACGCCCAGCATCCCCACGGCGGCCAGTGCCACCGGCAAGTGAGCCAGCGGCGTGGCGAGCCCCTGCACGATGGTATCGACGATGTGGCCCTGCTCAAGCACCACAAAAATGGTGCGCGCAAACCCGATGAGCATGGCTGAAAAGGCCATGTCGCGAAAGCCCGCCACAAAGCCCTCGGCGGTGCCCGTGAGGCCGAGGCCGCCCAGCAGCCCCGCGCTCACGCCCAGCCCAAAAAACAGCGCCGCCATCTGCTCAAACTCCCAGCCCAGGCTCACCACGCCGTAGCCAAACAAGCTGAACCCTAGTAGAATGAGCAGCAGCACCAAGCCGTGGCGGCTGGCCCCGGCCACGTCGGTTGCCTCGCCCTGGGCCGCGGCATCGGGGGCTAGCCGGTGGCGCACGGCGTGGCGCAGCGTGCCGCCCACCCAGATGGTGAGCGCCAGCGCTAGCAGCACCAGCCGGTAGCCCCAGGCCGAAAACAGCGGCAGCTGGGCCAGCTTCTGGGCAATAATTACTTGAAAGGGATTGATGGGGCTGAAGGCCGCGCCGACCACCGCCGCGCCCAGGCTAGCCGCCACCGCCGTGATAACCGGGTAGCCCAGCCGCCGCATGAGCACCAGCAGCACCGGCACGAGGGCGATAATCTCTTCGCCCATGTTTTCGAGGGCGCCCAGGGTAGCAAAAAAGAGCGCCACGAGTGGGATAATAGCCGCTTCGCGCCCCTGGGCGTGGCGCAGCAGCCAGTCGATACCAAAGCGCAGCGCTCCCGTACGGTCGACCACCGTGAAGGCCCCGCCGGCCAGGAAAATCAAAAAAATAACGCCACTCGCCTCGCTCAGGCCCCGGGGCAGGTCGGTGAGCATTTGCCAGGGGCCGACGGGCGTACGCGGCACGCGCTGGTACGAGCCCGCCACCACTACCTCGCGGCCGGTGGCGGCATTGGGGCGGCGCGCAAACAGGCCGGCGGGCAACCCGTAGCTCAGGGCCGCGGCCAGCATAATAAAGAACGTGAGCAGCACCAGCGGGTGCGGAAAGCGCAGTGATAGCATGGCGCAAAGTTGGGGCGCCGCCGCTTAGCCGGGAACCAGGGCGCGGCTAGCCGGTGTATCTTCGGGGTAGCCCCATGACGTTTTCCACTTTCAAAGACTTGCACCAGCGCCGCCAGGCCGAGTACCTGGCTAGCCACGGCCGGCCCCTGGCTAAGCGCGCCGAAGATAGCTTTCGGCTTCAGCTGTATGCCGTCGGAAATTTTTATGCCGAAGTGTGGCGGAGCGTGGGCGACGAAGCCATTCTGTTCATCCACGTGTTTGAGCGGCCCAGTGGCCTGAGCGATTACCTGCCGCTTATCTCCATCGCCGATTACCAGTAAACGCCTAGCCGGAGTTACTCGCCCAGCCGGTCTACGTCCGTGAGCTGGCCTTTGCGGCGCATTATCTGGAGATCGAGGCGGGTGAGCACGAAAGGCTCGTGGCTGTAGCGCGCCGGGGCGTTGAGGAAATTGATGGGCGCGGCGTCGGAAGTCTGGTAGTCGTTGGCTACCAGCTCGATGCTATTGCCACTCGCCTGGCGCACCTTCAGCAGCGAGTACAGCTGGGCGCTGTCCGAGCGCACAGTGTAGATGTCGCCGGCGCGGGGGCGTTCAAGCAGCGCCTCGTCGGCGTGCGCGTTGCGCAGGCTAGCGACCAGCCCAAAGGAGGCTAGCAGGACGAGTAAAAAGGCGCCGACCCACGTCCAGGTAGGGGCGGGGGTTTGCTGCTTGAGGGCGCGCACTGCCGGAGCTAGCTCGGCGGGCCAGGTATTGTTGGCCCAGCCGGCGCCGCACTGCGTACAGTGCAGCTCGGCTAGTTTTTGATACGGAAAAAGCGGGAGCCAATACACGTGCGCGTAGCGACTAACCAGGCTAACCTGCACTGCCTGAGGCGTGTGGCACGCCGGGCATTGGGCATTGGGCAAGGGCTGCGTGGCAAAATGTAAACCGTTAGTACCGTATAGAATCATGGTCAGGCAGTTGGACGGGGTCAGGGTCGAGGTAGGCGAGCAGTAGCGTAAAAGTTATTAAGTCCCAAACATAGCGCCCATAATGCAAAATGCCGCCAATAATCCAAATAATTGTTTGGTTTTTACTAAGCTCGGGCTAATCCGCCGGGCTCATTCTCCCTTGGTTCAAAGTGTCGGTCATTGCGTGCAAGGCCCCGCAATCGCCCGGCGCTCATTTGACCCTGTTCGGGAGTGGTTGCTGCGCGAGCGCTTGTAATGATAATCAATTCCTGACAATGCCGAACAGGCCTTGGACGGAAGCTAGTACCGCAGCTGCCTGACCTGGCAAATTGGCAACGGCCTGCCATTTCGCCAGCTTATGCGCGCCCTGCGCAACCCGTAGCTACCTGCCAGCCAGGGGCCGGTGACTTTGCCAAGCGTAAAGTAGCACCGTTTTGGGAACGCGGTACGGAAGCGGCCGTCAGTTGCGCAGACTACAAAATCTGCACAACTGACGGCCGTACACTGGCCTGTAAACCGCTTTAAATAAATGAGTTTAGGCGCTTTTTTCGATGCGGGTGAGCAGCTGGTCGATCTCACCGGCTTGGCGCTCGATCTGCTCTAGGCCGGTGCGGGCCTGCTCCATTTCGCCACGCTGGTGCTGGCGCACCAGCGATTGCCCCGTATCGAGCATCTGGCGAATGAGGCGCTCGATGCCCGCTACCTCGGGCCGAGTGCCGTACTGAGGCTTTAGTACGGTGTTTAGCCACTGGCCCAGTGGGTTTTCCTGCATGGTAAACAGGCTGGGCTCGGCGTCCCGCACCCCGTAGAGCACCGAACGCAAACGCGACTTAAACAACACCTGCTTGACGCGGGCCTGCTGAAAGTCGAGGGCGGTAAGCTCCATAGGGTAAGGAAAAACACGGCGGAGGCGAACCTCTAGGCCGTTAAGAAAAATGTGAGGGAGCTGTGGGGCAAACGGCGCTGGGTATCGGACAGCGCACATTGCAAATTAACGACCAAAAACAGGAAGAAAGCGTGAATAAGCCAAAGAAAAGAGCTTAGCCAGCTAGCTTGCCGTTAGCTGAGATACTCTCGCCCTGGCTAGCCCAGGCGCTTACTGTCCGGCTGGAGGTTGCATACGCTCCAGTACTTGCCGCACCTCTACCAGCTCGGTCACATCGAAGGCAAAAACCATGATGCCAGCGGGCTGGTCGACCTCGCTAAAGCGCTGATACGTGAAGTTGAAATACGCATCGCGCAGCTGCCTGGTGGCCGCGTCGCACAGCTGCACCAGCAGCTCATTGGCCTGGAAGGTTTCGCCAGTCTCGTACACCTTGTCGAGCAGGCGAGTAATGCCCTGCGCGGCCACCTCGGGCAGGGCTTGCGCTACGGGGAGACCCACCAGCTGGCGGCCGGCAAACAGGCTTTGGTAGGCACTGTTCACAAAATCGTAGCGGTGAGTAGCGCCGCGCAAAATGCAAATGAGCGCTGGGGCCTGCATAAACAGGTTTTGGTAGGTTTCGCGCTGGCTTTCCGCGAGCTTGAAGTTCTGGTAAGCCTGCTCCGAAAGCACGGCCTGCTGCTCGTTGGTTTCCAGAATCTCCTGCACCATCATCTTTTGGTCGTGGATGTCGGTGACGCCGCCCACCCACATCAAAATCTGCCCCTCGGCATCGCGGCGCGGCAGGGCGCGGCTCAGCACCCAGCGGTACTGGTCATCGTGGCGGCGCAAGCGGTACTCTACCTGGTAGGTATCGCCGCTGGCTACCGCCTGCTGCCACTGCCGGCGCACGCGCTCCTGGTCGTCGGGGTGCAGGTTAGCCTGCCATTGGTAGCCGGTTTCGGCCGCGGCCTCTTTGCCGGTGAAGGCTAGCCAGCGGGGGTTGAAGTAGTCGCGCTGGCCATCGGGCGTGGCTGTCCACACCAGCACCGGCAGGCTATCGAGGATGAAGCGCGTGCGCTCCTGCTCGTCGGCCAGCTTTTGCTGGGCCTCGGCGGCGGCTTTGGCGATGCGCAGCTGCTCGGTCACGTTTTGGGTGCGCTGCAAAATGTATTGCAGCTGGCCCGCCGCATCCACGATGGGGTAGTGTGTGGCCTGCCAATAAAACTCCTCCAGGCCGCCACCTTGCGCGGCGGGCCGCGCCAGGTCGTAGCGAATGAGCGGCATGGTATGCGGCTCCAAAAAGCGCCGTACGTGCTCGTGCGACTCCCGAATCTTGGCGGCGCCGTCTTCGTCACCCGCCGGGTAGGCCTCGAAGAAAGGCTTGCCCACGGCCTCGGCCCGGCTCTTTAGCGACACCGCTACGTGGCTGTCCGTGTTGTCGAGGATAGTCGCCTCGGGGTCGGTACCAATCAGCAGGAAATTTTCGGGCAACGAGTGGAATACGTGTTGGTAATCAACGGGTAGAGCAGGCGCGGGCATAGGAATAAGGAGCAGGAGAAGGCGCGAAGATAAATTAGCTGGACCATACGGCGTGGAGGCGCGCCCGCAGTTACGAGATTTTGCTAGGCCGCGTTGGCCGACGGTTCAGCGCCAGGTTTTGCGGCTTCAAGAGCTTTTACTTTTTAAGCACGCTAGGTAAAGCTATGCCCTTTAGGGCAAGACTACTCTACCCTACTATTTTAGTTGTTTGATAGAGAGCTACTTGCTGCACAATCCATCGTAAGACGGCGTTTAGGCTAGCGGTGAACGCCTTGTCCGGACTGCGGCCGGGTTGGCTGTATT
>Ga0160428_1000439_pt1 | contig 47154 bp, 43 predicted proteins | sample SolpanmetagenomM_FD_108198 | JGI IMG/M metagenome (GOLD analysis project Ga0160428, IMG submission 108198) | Solar panel surface microbial communities from Lawrence Berkeley National Laboratory, California, USA - M | ecosystem: Engineered > Built environment > Solar panel > Unclassified ... | reverse complement strand
GGGCTTGTCTTCGGGCAGGGTTTCGGTGAGGGGGCCGGCTTCGCGCAGGGCGGCGGCCGTTTTGGCGTTTTTGCGCTTCGTAAAGTCGGTGGTAGCCAACGAGTCGAGCGGAATATTGAAGAGCCGGGCCATGTTGACGAGCGTGGCCAGGCGCGGCTCGGCGCGGCCTTCTTCGTAGGCACCCACCAACGAGCGCTTAATCCCTAGCTTATCAGCTAGTTGTGCTTGCGTCAGGCTTAGCTCGCGACGCCAAAACTTGAGGTTCGTATTAATCATAACGGTTAGGAAAGACAGGGGAGGAAAAACCCAACGCGGAGGGCGCGCGACGCACAAAATCAGCAACACAGGGCGCAAGTTACTAATTCCATTAGACTTGCCAACGCTAACGAGGTGGGAATTGTTAGATTAAGCCAATTTTCGGGTTAAACTATAACGCTGAATCCCTAAAAGCCTATTAGCAGTTGCCGTGCAGCCATTTTGCTGGCTACGCGTGGCATAGCCCTACCCCCTTTCAAACGCTCAAGAAAATTTAATAAGCTCGCTGTTCAGCAGTGAAGATGCTGCTGATTTATACCCTGACGTGACGCAGTAGCGCGATTTTTGTAGTTCGCGCCTCCGCGCCGCGAGGGTGGCTCTTACGGCGCGGGGACGCGAACTACAAAGTTCGCGCTACTGCCTACTGCGTAACAGCAGGTACTATTACGCAGAGGGGCTCGCCCCCGGCCGCCGTTGTACGAATCTTGCCCTGCTCGTTCAACGGGGGGCGAGGGCTGGCCTCGCTCCCTACCCCCTTCTTGTAAGTCAGTTTATGACGAGGCTACTGGTTAGGCGCCCTCCCCTCTTATACGTAGTGCGCCCGGCTTCAACAAGCATCCGTTGTTGAAGCCGGGCGCGCATAGCGTTCAGCATGGCCGCCTATTTAGGTAGCCATTAGCGTGGGCTGGCCTGAGCCGTACCGCTGGGCATCAGGTACTTATTGTACCATCCCAGGTAGCGCACGTAGCGGTCTTTGACGTAGCTGGGCGTGGTGACGCCGTGAAACTGGCCGGGGTAGATGACGAGCTGCGTAGGCACGTGCAGGCTTTGCAGAGCCTGGTACATCTGCTCGGTATTGAGCAGCGTCACGTTAAAATCTTTTTCACCGCACACGAAGAGGGTAGGCGTTTTGATGCGGTCGGCGTGGTAGAAAGGGTAGGACACGCGCATGTACACGTCGGGGTTTTTCCAGGGCGTGCCGAGCTCGGTTTCGTAGTCGCGGATGTACTGGTCGGTGCCGTAGCCGGCCAGCACGTTGGCGATGCTAGCGCCGCTCACGGCCGCCTTAAAGCGCTGGTCGCGGGCAATAACCTGGTCGGTCATGATGCCGCCGTAGCTCCAGCCGCCCACGCCGAGGCGGTCGGGGTCGGCGAGGCCCTGCGCCACGGCGTAGTCTACCACGGCCAGCACGTCGTCGGTGTCTTTGTTGCCCCAGTCGGCATAAATGGCCTTGCTGTACTCGAGGCCGCGGCCCGAGCTGCCGCGCGGGTTGGCCACCACCACGGCGTAGCCATTGGCTGCAAAGTATTGCCACTCAAAGGCAAAGCCATAGCCAAACTGCGCCACCGGCCCGCCGTGAATGCGCAGGATAGTCGGGTACTTGCGCCCCGCCTGGTAGCCCACCGGCTTGATGGTGAAGCCGCTCACCAGCGTGCCGTCCTTGCTCTTGGCCTGAATAGGCTCGACCGCGCCCAGCGCCACGCCCTTCAGCCAAGCGTCGTTTTGCTTGGAAAGCGGTGTTAGCTCGCCCTTTTTAGTCAGCGCAAATACCTCGGTGGGCTGCTGGGGCTGGCTGCTGAGCACCACCGTGGTGCCCTTGGTGGCCATGTCGAAGTCGCCGACCTGGCGCGGGCCGGCCAGCACTTTCTCGATTTTGCCGCCGGTGGCGGGCACGCGCATCAAGGACTCGGCGCGGTCGTCTTCGAGCAGGAAATAGACGCTTTTGCCATCGGCCGCCCACTGCGGCTGCGTGGTGTTGCGGTCGAGGCCAGCGGTGAGCGGGCGCGCGGGGCCGCCCGCCACGTCTACCACCATCAGCTGGTGCAGGGCGTACACGAGCTGCTCTTTGGGGCCGCCCTGCACGAAGGCGATGCGGCGGCCGTCGGGGCTCCAGGCGGGGCGGCTGCCGTAGTTGGGCGCGCTCTCGGGCACGTCGGTGGCCAGTAACGGGCGGGCGGTGGCGCCGGCTTGCGCGTCAATCAGAAACAGGTCGAAGTTGTCGTGGCGGTCGGGGTCGGGGCCGCGCTTACTGCTGAAAGCCAGCTGCTTGCCATCGGGGCTCCAGGCGGGCAGGTACTCGTCGTAGACGCCGGGCGTGAGCTTGGTGAGGCGTCGGGCGGCCACGTCGAACACGTAGAGGTGCTGGCGCTGGTTGTTGAGGTAACCGTCCACATCCTTCTTAAACTGAAAGCGGTCGATGACAATGGGCGGCGCGGTTTTCTTCTTCACCTTTTGGGCGGCGGTGAGCGAATCGGGGTCAGCGTCGCGGATGATCATCGCAATGCGCTTGCCATCGGGCGACCACACATAGTCCGACACGCTGCCTTTGAGCTTGGTCACCTTTTCGGCCTCGCCGCCGGCACGGTTCAGTAGCCACAGTTGCGCATCGCCGCCATCGTCTTGGCCCCGGCCCGAAATGAAGCTCAGGTACTTGCCGTCGGGGCTGAAGCGCGGGCGGCTTTCGCCAGCCGGGTTGGTAGTCACCCGAATATTTTGCGAGCCATCGGTGCGGGCCATCCACACATCGGCGTCGCGCTTGTCGGTGGTCGTGTCTACGCGCGTCACGGTGTAGGCCACCCAGGCGCCGTCGGGCGAGAGGTTGGGGTCGGCCACGTCGCGCATCCGGTTCAAATCGCTGAGGTTGAGTGGGCGCGGGGTAGTTTGGGCCAGGCCGGCCAGCGGCAAAGCCAGCGCGGCGAGGAGGGGTAGGCTTTTTTTCATGAAAGCGCAGAATACTAAAAGGTGATGCTTTAAATAAAGAAAATCATGCTGACGATAGGCATCCTCTCTACCGCACTGTCTGGAAATGACTCAAAAGAAGCGAGCCAGATGCTTCCCAGCGGTCTGCCTGACATTCTTTATTAAAGCAAATTATTTCTCGAATAAAGGCCTAAGCTACGTGCCCTACCCCCTTCTTGCTAGCCAAATCTTGCGCGACCTATCTTGCCGCCATGCTTTCCTTCTCCGAATACGACCAGCTCGACGGCCTGGGCATGGCCGACCTCGTGCGCCGCGGTCAGCTCACAGCGGCCGAGCTCTGCGCCGCCGCCATTGCCCGCGCCGAGGCCGTGAATCCGCGCCTCAACGCCATCATTCTGAACTTGTTTGACCCTGCGCGGCAGCGCGCGGCGGCCGGGCTGCCGGCGGGGCCATTTGGTGGCGTGCCGTTTTTGTTGAAGGATTTTGGGGCGGCCTACGCGGGTGCGCCGCACACGGGCGGCAGCCGTGCCCTGCGTCACTATGTGCCCGAAGAAGACGCCGAACTGGTACGCCGCTGGCAGGCGGCGGGCCTCAATATTCTGGGCAAAACCAACGTGCCCGAGTTTGCCCTGATGGGCGTGACCGAGCCCGCGCTCTACGGCCCGGCGCGCAACCCCTGGCAGCTGGGCCACACGCCGGGCGGCAGCAGCGGCGGCGCGGCGGCGGCCGTGGCGGCGGGCATCGTGCCGCTAGCCGGGGCCGGCGATGGCGGCGGCTCCATCCGCATTCCGGCGGCGTGCTGCGGGCTATTTGGCCTCAAACCCAGCCGCGGGCGCGTGCCCACCGGCCCCGAGCAGGGCGAAAAGTGGCAGGGCGCCGCCGTGGAGCACGTGCTCACGCGCTCGGTGCGCGACAGCGCCGCCGCCCTCGACGCCGCGCAGGGCCCCGACGCGGGCGCGCCGTATTTCCTACCCCCGCCCACCCGGCCCTATTTGGAAGAAGTAGGCCGAGAGCCCGGCCGCCTGCGCATCGCCTTTACCCTGGAGCACCCGCTGGGCCGGCCGCTGCACTCCGAATGTGCCGCCGCTGTGCGCGCCGCCGCCAGCTTGCTCAACAGCCTGGGCCACGATGTAGTAGAAGTGCCGCTGCCTTTCGATGGCCGGGCCGTGGCGGCAGCCTTTATGATGCTGTACTTTGGCGAAACCGGGGCTAGCATCGCGGCATTGGCCAAAGTGCTCGGCCGCCCGGCGCGGCCTGCCGATGTGGAACCGACTACCTGGCTACTAGGGCTACTGGGCCGCACCTACTCAGCTGCCGACTTTGCTGCCGCGCGCCACACCTGGAACGACAGCGCCCGCCGCATGGGGCGCTTTCACCAGACCCACGACCTACTGCTGACGCCCACGCTGGCCACGCCGCCCGTGCGCATCGGCGAGTTGCAACCCAAGCCGCTGGAGAAAAAGCTGCTTAGCGTAGTCAATACTTTCGGGTTGGGTGGCCTCATTCGCCGCTCGGGCCTGGTCGAAAAGCTGGCCGAGCAGAGCCTCGAAAAGACGCCTTACACCCAGGTGGCCAACCTCACGGGCCAGCCCGCCATGTCGGTGCCCCTGCACTGGACCGCCGACGGCCTGCCCTGCGGCGTGCAGTTTATTGCCCGGCTCGGTGCCGAAGACGTGCTCTTTCGCCTGGCCGGGCAGCTGGAGCAGGCCCAGCCGTGGTTTGGCCGGCGGCCCAACCTAGCCGAGTAAGTGTGGACCTAGCTGGCGCGCGTAGGCTGCTATCACTTCTGGCCCTACCCCCTCAAAACGTGGGGGTTTTCTGCGAATTATTTGGTAAAGCTGGCGTAACAGCCTTCCTTTTGGGGGAGGGGGGTAGGGAGGTTGTGCGCCTTGCCTGCATCTTTGCGCTCCCTGGCTCCGTCCTTTTTTATCCGATACCTTCTACTTTTTCTTTGATGCTTCCTCTACTTTTCCGCGGGCAAACCCTGGCGCGCACCCTGGGCCACCTAGGCTGCGGGCTGCTGCTGGGCCTGGCCGGGCCGCTGGCCGCCACCGCCCAAACTGCCCCCGCCAGCCTCACTACAGCCGCCGATGCGGCGGGGCCGCTACTTACGCCCGCCCAGTTTTTGGGCTATCCGCTGGGCAGCCAGTTTACGCCCCAGGCCGACGTGCTGCGCTACGCCGCCCACGTGGTGGCCCACGCGCCGGGCCGCATGCGCATCACGCGCTATGGCCAAACTTATGAGCGCCGCACGCTGGAAGTCATTGAAATCGGCAACGCCGAAAATTTCAATAAGCTGGCTGACATTCAGCAGAATGACCGACGGCTGGCCAGCCTCGAAAGCGGCACGGCCGACCGCAAGCTGCCGGCCGTGGCCTGGCTCAGCTACAACGTGCACGGCAACGAGGCCGTGAGCTCGGAGGCGGTGCTGCAAGTGCTGTATGACCTGGCCAATCCGCAGGACCAGCAGATGCAGGACTGGCTCAAGAATACGGTGGTGGTGGTGGACCCCTGCGTGAATCCCGACGGCCACGACCGCTACGTGAACTGGTACAACCGCGTGCGCAACCAGACGGCCAACACCGCCCCCGACTCGTGGGAACACCACGAGCCCTGGCCCGGCGGCCGCTACAACCACTACTACTTCGACCTGAACCGCGACTGGGCCTGGCAAACCCAGCAGGAAAGCCGCCAGCGCATTGTGCTGTATAACAAGTGGCTACCCCAGGTGCACGCCGACTTTCACGAGATGGGGCCGAATAATTCGTACTACTTCTCGCCGGCCGCCAAGCCCTACCATCAGGATATCACGCCCTGGCAGCGCCAGTTTCAGAACGTGATTGGCGACTACAACCGGGCCACGTTTGACAAGAATAACTGGCTGTATTTCACCCGCGAAACCTACGATTTATTTGCCCCCACCTACGGCGACACCTGGCCCAGCTTTAACGGGGCTATCGGCATGACCTATGAGCAGGGCGGCGGTGGGCCGGCCGGCGTGGGCTACACCCGCACCGACGGCGACACGCTAACCCTGGCCCAGCGCATTGCGCACCACCACGCCGCCAGCCGCGCCACCATTCAGGCCACGGCCGAGCGGCACGACGATTTGCTGCGCGAGTTTCAGAGCTACTTCACCACCGCCAAAACCAAGCCGGGCGGCACTTACAAAACCTTCGTGCTAGCCTCGGGCAACGACCCCGGCCAGCTGCGGATGCTAACGCAGTACCTGGAGCGCCAGCAAATCAGCTACGGCTTCGCGCCCAAGCAACTCAAAACCACCGGCTACAGCTACGCCAGCGGCAAAACCGAGGTCGTGACCGTGCAGCCCCACGACGTGCTGGTGAGCATGTACCAGCCCAAATCGACGCTCGTAAAAGTGCTCTTTGAGCCCAAGCCCCAGCTCGAAGACTCCCTCACCTACGACATTACCTCGTGGGCCCTCCCCTACTCGTTTGGGGTGAAGGCCTACGCGCTAACCCAGCGCCTCGACGCCAGCGGCCCTACCCCCTCGCCGGCGGTGGTAAAAGGCAGCGCCGCCACCGATAGCAAACCCTACGCCTACCTGGCGCGCTGGAACAACCTGCAGGACGTGCGCTTCCTGAGCAAGCTATTGCAGCAGAAGGTGAAAGTGCGCTTTGCGCAGCAGGCCTTCGAGGCTGAGGGCCAGAAGTATGCGCCGGGTACACTTATCATTACGCGCACCGGCAACGAGGCGCTGGGCGCCCGGCTCGACCAGTTGGTGCGGGCGCAAGCCGACTCGGCGGGCACGGTGGTGCAGGCTGTAAAAACGGGCTTTTCGACTACCGGGCGCGACCTAGGCTCCGGTTCAGTGCACTTTGTGAAGCAGCCCACGGTGGCCGTGGTGGCCGGGCCGGGCATCGACGCCACGGCGTTTGGCGAGGTGTGGCACTTCTTTGAGCAGCAGCTCGGCTACCCCATCACGGTGCTCGGCACCGACTATTTGAGCCGGGTGAACATGAGCAAAATCGACGTGCTCATCCTGCCCGATGGCACCTACACCGACGTTTACCCTACCCCCGCCCTCGACGCGCTCCGGGCCTGGGTGCGGGGTGGCGGCAAGCTCATCGCCATGGAAGGCGCCATGAAATTTCTGGCCAATAAGAAGGACTTTTTGCTGAAAGCCAAAACCGCCGACTCAGTAGCCCTGAAGAAAGCCGAAGTGGCCAACCCCTACCTGCCGCTGCGCCGCTACGGCACTGCCGACCGCGAAAGCACGGAGGACCAGGCGCTGGGCACCATCTACCGCGTGCAGCTCGACAACACGCACCCGCTGGCCTTCGGCTACGGCGACACGTATTCGGCGCTCATTCGCACCCCGCTCAGCTTCAAGTTCTTGGGCAAAGGCGGCTGGAACGTGGGCGTTATTAAAAAGAACGGCTACTACGCCGGCTTCGCGGGCAGCAAGGCTCGCAAGGAGCTGGTAGACACTTTTGTGCTGGGCGAGCAGGACCTGGGCCGCGGCCAGGTAGTGTACCTCGGCGACAACCCGCTGTTCCGCGCTTTTTGGCAGAGCGGCAAGCTACCTTTCGGCAACGCCGTATTCCTGGTAGGGCAGTAAGCCTAATTGATTTTAGTCTATTAAAAAGACCCCGCTGGCGCGCCAGCGGGGTCTTTTGTTTTTGCCCTACCCCCTGCCGGCGGGGTAAGTTTTTAATCTTTTTGCACGCGCGCGCAGCCTAGCACCTGCCCGTCGGCTTCCAGAGTCAGCAGATAGCTGCCGGGGGCGAAGGGGCGAAGGTCGAGGGCCTGTTTGTTGTGGCCGGGCCGGGCGCTAAGCTGCTCGGTATACACCACCTGGCCGAGGCTGTTAAGCAGTGTGTAGCGCGCGGCGCCCGCTGCGCTGGCATCCCATTCCAGCGTGGCCCGGCTAGGCGTGGGGTTGGGGTAGAAACTAATACGGGCCCGCGCAGTATCTGCGCGTACTGCCAGCGGTATCGGCGAGTTGTACACGGCCAGCTCGTAGATGGAAAAGCCACCGCCTTGCTGGCCGCCTTGCTGGCCTAGCATGCGCACGTAGCGGCCAGTAGCGGCTACCCCTATTTCATTGTAAACATTCTTATTGTTCGTGTAAGCGGCCACGGTAGTCCACGTGGTGCTATCGGCGGACACCTGCAACTGGAAGGCGACGCCGTAGGCCATTTCCCAGTTTATGTAGATGTTCGTAATCTGCTTCATCTCCCCGAGGTCAACAACCAGGGCCTGGTCAGTGCCTCTAAGGGTAGACCACCGGGTTTGGGAGTCGCCATCGACTGCAAATCTGGGCTGAAAAAGAAAGCTAGTGCTACTTAAGTCAGTGTCAGTGGCTTTCACTGGCTTAGCAAGCGCCAGGTTGGCCGTGGTATTCGTGAAGCTGAACACTTCTACCTCTCTTATGGAAAAGCCATTGGGAGTGGCCTGCGTGAGGCACTGCACCCGCACAAAGCGGCCCTGGCCCGCGAGCTGCCTGTATTCGTTCACAAAAGAATTGTCGTGGTTTTCGGGCACGTTGCTGGTCACGGTCTTCACGCTGGTGTACGTAATGCCGTCGTTGGATACCTGCAGATCCAGGTCGTGGGCATAGTAGCTGCCCCAGTTGAGGCGGACGCGGTCGATGGTCTGCACCGAGCCTAGGTCTACAACTAGTGCCTGGTTGTCGGTAGCCGCGCTGAGCCAGGTGGTGCGATAGTCACCGTCAGTGGCAAAGCGGGCGGCGTAAAGCACCTGATTATTAGCTAAAACGGAGGTTGCCGTAGCAGGCTTTCCTAAAGCTAGGTTCAGGTTTTGGGCCCGCAGCATACTGGTCGTAAGCAGACTTAACAATGCCACACCTACGTGTTTGAGTAAAGGAGAATGCATGCAAAAGTGACAATATAATGAGTGAAAATGAAAAACGTTTTTCTTGTTTATTTCCTGTAAATAGCCCTCATACTTCTACTCAAGTAATTGGGTTATTTTCCTCATCAATAATTTGCCCTAATTGCAGTATTGCCAACACAATTTTATTAAAACCCTCCCCTAGCTAAAGTGTGCCCGTCATTTTATAGTATTATCAGCCAACTAAATAACGTTAATTATTTCACGGAATACGTTTATTAAAAATAAATTTTCCTTCGCCTACGTCATACAGGAGTATGATCATTCTATTGCTAATCGCAACTCGCAGAATTTTCGCCATCGTACCCAGTGTCTCTCACGGCCATCATTGTTTCATTTAAAAAGACAACTAATACTGGTTGCCTCATTCGGCTTGCTACTTTACATAACCCAAAATAGCTTGCCTGGGCTTAGTTATCTTTCCCCAACTGGAAGAGGGTGACGCCTTGCAGCTAGTAGCGGCCAGCGCTGCGCTAGCAAGGGCAAGGTGTTAAAGATTACGGCGCTAGGGCCGGACGCAGCTATTCGACACGAATTAGCTAACTATCTGAAGCGCAGCCCCCTGGTATATGTGGTAAGCTGGCTGGCTTTCGCCACGGAAATACCAGTTTTAGCACTATTATCAACTGCGTAGCAACACACAGTTAGCCACCTCAGCACTACTTAATTGGGTAGCTGGGCGGCAGATTAGCCAGGCCGCAACTGGGCAAACTAAGACCACAACGGGTTGGCCTAAGTAGACTATTTTACAGCCAAGTAAGTAGCACGGGCGTTTAGTCCACGAGTTCTTCCGTTCAGTGCTCACGGCCTACACGCCCGTGCTACTTACTTGGCTGTAGACTGGCACCGAAACCGCTTTAGCAACCTGGTTGCTAGTCGTTCTTGCTAATTCCTGGCAGCGTGGCGCGCACAGCCCGCGGCAGCGCGGCGACAACGAGCTGGTAGGAATCGGTAATCCACTCGCGCAGTTGGGCGTCGGTGACGCCAGTGTCGATAAGCACGGTGTTCCAGTGCTTTTTATTCATGTGGAAACCGGGGCGCACATAGTCGTAGCGCTCGCGCAAGTCGGCGGCGCGCTCGGGGTCGCACTTGAGATTGATGCTGGCGAAAGACCGCAGGTCGGTGAGGGCAAAGATTTTGCCGCCCACCTTAAATACCAGCGTATCGGGGCCGAAGGGTGTCTCGGCCGTAGTACCAGGCAAACTGAGGCAGAAGTCGTGGAAGTCTTCGATGTGCACGGCCCTACCCCCTATGCTAGCGTAAGAACCAGCGGTAAAGCAGCACGCACAAGCCGACCAAGAACATGGCCATGCTCAGCTTATTGATGAAGTGCATGGTGCGCAAGTTGAAGTTAGACTTGCGGTTAGGGTCGTTCTTACGAAAGAAATAACCGAAAGCGGGACCGAAGTCAAAAAGGTTTTTGCCGTTCATATCGGGGCGAAGTTGGGTATAGCAAAGTAACACCGGCCGCGCCGGAAAGATTGTCGGCGCGGCCGATTTATTCGCCCTCAACGGGTGCGCTGCCCCGGTAAGCGACGACGGTGAATAGCTTTGCAATCCGCTGCCCTACCCCCCCGCCCATCATGAAAATTCTGCTAGTTGAAGACCACGCCGAGCTGGCCCGCAGCATTGCCAGCTACCTGGGCCAGGAGCACTACATCTGCGAGGTGGCGGGCACCTTCGACGAGGCGCGCGAGAAGCTGGCGCTGTTTAGCTACGACGTGGTGCTACTCGATATTATGCTGCCCGATGGCAACGGCATCAGCCTGCTAAAGCTGCTGCGCAAGGAAGGCGTGGAGAGCAGCGTCATTATTATTTCGGCTCAGAATGCGCTCGATTTTAAGCTGACTGGCCTCAGTGAGGGGGCCGATGACTACATCACCAAGCCGTTCCCATTGCCCGAGCTGCACGCGCGCATCAAGGCCATTATGCGCCGCCGTAGCGCGCAGAAGAACAACGTGCTCACATTTCAGGACCTCACCGCTGACCTGGACTCGATGGAGTGCCGCGTGCGGGGCAAGCTCTTGAATCTCACGCGCAAGGAAACTAACCTGTTGCTCTATTTCATCAATAATAAGGGCCGGATGCTGACGCGGCAGGCCATTGCGGCGCACCTCTGGGGCGACTACACCGACAACCTCGACAGCGTCGATTTTGTGTACCAGCACGTGAAGAACCTGCGCAAAAAGATAACCGATGCCGGCGGCAAAGACTACATCAGCACGGTGTATGGCTTTGGCTACAAGCTTAGCGCGCCCGACCAGTGAAACTCAACTACCGCTACACGCTGGCCTACGCGGTGCTCACGTTTTTTGTGCTGAGCCTGGGCTTCGCGATTGTGTACGCGGCCCTGTCGCGGAGCGTCACGCAGGCCACCATCGGCAAGCTGGTGCACGTGAATGAGGTGGTGGCCGCGCAGCTCCGGCGCGGCGCGCCCTACCCCTCCAACTCGCTGCCAACTACCGTGCGCGTGCGCCGGCTGGCAACACCCCCGGCGGCTAGTCGTGCCCGCACCGCGCGCATTCAGGATGAATGGGAACCCACGCTGCAAGCCCGCGTGGCCATGGTGCGCGTCACGACCTACCCCGTGGTGGGCGGCCAAGTATATGAGGTAGTGAGCCGGGCGGCGGTGGTGGAGCCCAGCGACGTGTACTTGACCGGGCTGGTACTGGTTTTTGCCTGGACGTTCGTGTTTTTACTGGCCTTGGTGGTCATTCTCAGCGAGTTGATTTCGTGGCGCATTCTACGGCCATTCACGGCGACGCTGTGCGGCATTCAGCAGTTTGAGCTGGGGCAGCCGCAGCCTATTGCGGTGCAACCCAGCCGCACGGCCGAGTTTAATGAGCTGAACGAGTTCTTAATCCGTATGACGGCGCGGGCCCAGCGCGATTATCAGGGCCTCAAGGAATTCTCCGAAAATGCCTCGCACGAGCTGCAAACGCCCATTGCCAGCATCAAGGCCAAGATTGAGCTGCTCATGGACTCGGCCCTAACTGAGCCGCAGCTGCTGACGCTGACCACCATGCACGACGAGCTGGAACGCCTAGCCAAGATAAACCAGTCGCTGACGCTACTAGCCAAACTTGAGCACTTTGAGGCCGGCCCCGCTGCGCTCACCGACCTTAGCCAACTGGTGCCCGCCACGGAGGCTGCCTTCGCCGACTTGGCCGAGATGAAAGGCCTGACCACTACGCAGCACATTGCGCCCGGCGTGCGCGTGCCGCTCGACGCCGCGCTGGCCCAGCTACTGCTTAACAACTTGTTTAGCAACGCCATCCGGCACAATCGGGTAGGCGGCGAGCTACGCGTGCACCTGTCGGCCACCGAGCTACGGCTCGAAAATACCGGCCACGCGCCCACGGCCCCAGCTAGCGAGCTGTTTGGGCGCTTCAAAAAAGGCAATGCGGCGCTGGACTCTATTGGCATTGGCCTGGCTATTGTGAAGCGCATCAGCGAGTTGTATGGCCACCGGGTAAGCTACGCGTACGCCGATGGGTGGCACCAGCTGCGGGTAACTTTCGCCTCAAAAGGGGGGTAGGGCGCGGCAGGCTGGTAACAGTTCCCGAGGATATAGACCACGTCCGGCTCATCTGGCGCCCGCTTGCCGAAGCATCGCTACCGCTTCGTTGAACGGCTCAGATGAAACGGTAGCGATGCTTCGATAAGCGGACGCTAGACGAGCCGGACGACCCAACTATTTTCTGTGAAGATTTGTCAGCCGCAAGCTCCAGAGGTAAAATTTCAGAGAAATCCTAATATTTATTTGAAATTTCATCAAAATTGGGTGGCTCCTTTGCAATGCAGGTTGGGAGTAAGTAACTACTCACTTCATCCTTGTGCTACTCTCTATCTCTTCCTATGCCTGCCCAGCTTTCGCCGACTTTGCTGCCCTACCCCCCTGCTGGGGCATAAGTAGCGCGGCCGGAAAGCATTTCGCCGCAGCGGTTGCGAGCTATCTTGAGCGGCTCGGTGGGCAACTTGGTAGAGTGGTACGACTGGTATGTATTCTCGGCGTTCTCGCTCTACTTTTCGGCCTCCTTTTTCCCGTCCGACGATACCACGGCACAGCTGCTCCAAACAGCGGGCATCTTCGCGCTCGGCTTTCTGATGCGGCCCATCGGCGGCTGGATGTTTGGGCGCATTGCCGACAAGGTTGGCCGCAAGCAGTCGATGACGCTCTCGGTGCTACTCATGTCGCTGGGCTCACTGCTCATCGCCCTCACGCCTACTTACCAAACGGTGGGCCTGGTGGCACCCGTAATGCTGCTCACAGCGCGGCTACTACAGGGCTTAAGCGTGGGCGGCGAGTACGGCGTATCAGCCACTTACCTGGCCGAGATGGCTACGCCTAGCCGCCGGGGCTTCTACTCCAGCTTCCTCTATATGACGCTGATTGGGGCGCAAATCCTGGCCCTGGGTATTCAGCTCATCTTGCAAAAAGTGCTGCTGACTGAGACGCAGCTTCTGGCCTGGGGCTGGCGCATTCCATTTGCCATTGGAGCGGGGTTGTCGTTGGTGGCACTCTACCTGCGCCAAAACCTGACCGAAACCGACGCCTTTGAGGCCCAGCGCCCTATCCCCGACGACCAGCGCGGCAGCCTGCGCACGCTGCGGCAATACCCGCGCGCGGTGCTCACGGTGGTGGGCCTCACGGCGGGCGGCACCCTAGCATTTTACACGTTCACTACCTACATGCTGAAGTTTTTGGTGAACACGGCGCACATGGCCATCGGCACGGCTACGCTGGTCAGCTTCTTGTCGCTGGTGGTGTTTGCGGCGTTGCAGCCGGTATTTGGAGCGCTGTCGGACCGCATTGGGCGGCGGCCGCTGCTGCTGTTTTTCGGCGTGGGCGGGGCGCTGGGCACGGTGCCGCTGCTCACGGCGCTCAGCCACAGTACCACGGCTGGGGGCACGCTGGTGCTGCTGCTCGGGGCGCTGGTGATTGTGAGCGGCTACAGCGGCATCAATGCGGTGGTGAAGGCCGAGCTATTTCCAGTCGAAATCCGGGCCTTGGGTATCGGCTTGCCGCACGCGCTCACGGTAGCCGTGTTTGGCGGCACGGCCGAGTACATCGCGCTTTGGTGCAAGCGCGCCGGCCACGAAAGCTACTTCTACTGGTACATCGCGGGCTGCATCGGGCTGTCGCTGCTGCTATTCTGGACGATGGCCGAAACTAAACAAACCTCGCGCCTCAACGACGAAAGCCAGGGGTAGGGCCAGCTGGCGTTCGCCTAGCTTTCGACTTTTGCTTGTTTCTCCATCTTTTAAATTCCTAGGTGCTGTGCCTACCCCCCTCGGCGGCCACAACAATCACCTGCTGTGGCTCACGCCACTACCTTCTTCTTGGCCGGGCTTAGCGCCTGGTACTCCCACCCTTTAAGCTTTTGCGCTTATGAAACGCTTGTATTCGAACCTCACCGTGCAGGTTCTCACCGCCATTGCCCTAGGCGTGCTTGTGGGCGCGCTATTCCCAGCGTTTGGCGCGGCCCTCAAGCCGATAGCCGACACGTTTATCAACCTCATCAAGATGTTGATAGCGCCCATCATCTTCCTCACCGTAGTGCTGGGCATAGCAGGCATGGGCAGTATGAAAAAGGTGGGCCGCGTGGGCGGCAAAGCCCTGCTGTACTTTGAGGTAGTAACCACGCTGGCCCTGGCTATCGGCATCGGGGTGGCCAACCTGACGAAGCCCGGCGCGGGCGTGCAAGCCACGGCCCAGGCCGTGCTGCTCGACAGCAAAAAGACCGAAGAAGCCGCCAAATTCACCGAAAAGGCCGGCGAAATGAACTGGGTCGAGTTCTTTACCCACATCGTGCCCAGCAACGTGGTGGAGGCCTTTGCCAAGGGCGACATCTTGCAGGTGCTGCTGTTTGCAGTGTTGTTCGGCCTGGCCCTCAACCGCATGGGCAAGCTGGGCGAGCCGTTGATGAAGACCTTCGACCGGCTTTCGCACGCCATGTTTGGGGTGCTGGCCATGGTGATGAAGCTGGCGCCGCTCGGCGCGTTTGGTGGCATGGCTTTCACCATCGGCAAGTACGGTATTGCCACGCTGCTGCCGCTGGGCAAGCTCATGCTGGTAGTGTACGCCACCATGTTCTTGTTCATCTTCGTGGTGCTCAACCTAATACTGCGCTACTACGGCTTGCGCCTTGGGCCATACCTACGCTTTATCAAGGAAGAAATTTTGCTGGTGCTCGGCACCTCGTCGTCCGAGTCGGCCCTACCCCGCATGATTGACAAGATGGAGCGCTACGGCTGCTCGCGCTCGGTGGCTGGCCTGGTAATCCCCACGGGCTACTCGTTCAACCTCGACGGCACCAGCATCTACCTTTCCATCTCGGTTATCTTTCTGGCACAGGCGTTTAACATTCCGCTCTCGCTCACGCAGCAGCTCTCGCTGATTGCCATTCTGGTGGTTACGAGCAAGGGCGCGGCGGGCGTCACGGGCTCGGGCTTTATTGTGCTGGCTTCTACGCTGGCGGCCACCAAGGTTATTCCGGTCGAGAGCGTGGCCCTGCTGCTGGGCGTGGACCGCTTCATGAGCGAGGCGCGGGCCATTACCAACGTCATCGGCAACGGCATTGCCACGCTGGTGGTAGCCAAGAGCGAGGGCGAGTTCGACGAAGCCCGCCACCAGCTGGCCCTGCAGGGCCGCTCGGTACCCGAGGCCGAGCGCCCCGAGGCAGTGGCCGAGCTGCCGCTTGTAGGAGCGCGCCACGCATAAGCCGGGCCGCGCCATCCGGCGCGGCCCCACCGAGGCCCTACCCCTCCCTTAGGTTCAAGCTTTTTTAACGGCTCGCGCGGGCCGCTGGGCCGCGCCGTGCCACTTTTTGCCTTTTCCCACCTATTTTATGCGCTCAACTTTTATTTCATTCAGCCACTGGCTGGCAGCGAGTTCTTTACTACTGCTGGGCACCGCGGCCCATGCCCAGGTGGTGATGCCCCCTACCCCCGGCAAGGCGCCCGACCCCGCGCCCAACGTGATGCCACGGCCCATGAGCCAGCCAGCCAAGTCGGCACCCTACGGGGCGGGCATGAAAATTAACATCTCGCCCGACGGCTCGAAATACGTGCGCCTGATGACGGCCGTGCAGTTTTGGAGCCGCTACTCGGAAAACAATACGGGCACGGTGTCGGCCACCGAGGAGCCCACCAGCAGCCAAGTTGATTTTGGCATTCGGCGGGCCCGACTGCTGCTGGTGTCGCAGCTCAATTCGCGCTTCGTCATCGTCACGCAGCTCGGCATCAACTCGCAGAGCACGATTTCGGGCGGTGCGCCGGGCGAGGCCACGGGGCCCGGCAAGAAGTCGCTTTTCTACATGCACGACGCCATGGTAGATTATAAGGTAAACAAGTACCTGAACCTGGGCGGCGGCCTGCACGCCTACAACGGCATTTCGCGCCAGAGCAGCTTCGCGGCGTTTTCGCTGATTACCCTTGACGTGCCCGGCACGCAGTGGCCCGTGCTCGATGCCATCGACCAGACCGGGCGCGGCCTCGGGCTGTTTGCCCACGGCCGGGTTGGGCATTTTGACTACCGCCTGTCGGTGAATGATGCGTATAAAAGCAACGTTGCTAGCACGCCCGCTACCCTCACCACCGGCGTAGCGCAGTTTAACCCGCGCGCCCGTGGCAAAGTCTACCAAGGCTACTTCGACTGGGAGTTTTTGGATAAAGAGGCCAACCTTGTGCCGTTTCCGGTGGGCTCGTACCTGGGCAGCCGGCGCGTGCTGAACGTAGGCGCGGGCTTTTTATACTACGGCGACGGCATGTACGTGCGGCAGCAGGCCCTGCCCGCCAAGCTGCCCACCGATGCCTGGAGCATCGGCTACACCAAGCAGGATTTGAGCGTGCTGGCGGCCGACGTGTTTTTCGATACCCCTATCGACACCACCCAGAAAACGGCTTTTACGCTTTACAGCGCGTTTTATAAGTACAACATGGGTGACAACCTGGTGCGCTACGCCGGCAACCTCAACCCTGGCTCGGGCTCGGCCGCCCTGCGTGGCAACGCCGTGCCAGTGCTCGGCACCGGCACCGCCCAAACCCTACAGGTAGGCTACGTATTACCCCAGCGCCTGCTGGGCCCCAAGATGCGCTTGCAGCCCTACCTCGACTATACCCACGGCCGCTACGATGGCCTACGCCGCGAAAACGGTACCATCCAGGACGTGCACCTCTTCGACGGCGGTGTGAATGTGCTCCTCGACAACCACCAAGCCAAGGTGACACTTAATTATCGCGCCCGCCCCGATTTCACCAACATCAACGACGTGGTGTATCGCCCCGAAGTCACGATGCAGCTTCAGGTTATTTTGTAGGGGTAGGCGTCGTAAGTTAGCGCTCCGGGCCTTGGCCAACCAGCCCATTTCTGGGCGCGCAATTTTGGCTGTGGCTCTCTCTCTTTTCGCCATGCGACTCCTTGTTTTCCTTTTTGGCGTGGCAGGCCTGCTCGGCACCGCGCCGGCCGTGCAGGCCCAAGCCAGCCCTACCGAAACGCGGGCCGTGCAGCGCACCATCACCACTTTTTTTGACGGTATGCGGCGCGGCGATAGCACGTTGGTGCGCAGTACACTCGCCCCGGCGGCCGTTTTTCACGCCTTTGGCGCCAAGCCTGGGCAGCCCGCTGCGTTGGCAATAGAAAGTATCGCGGGTTTTCTGAAAGCAGTTGCTACCCCCCATCCTGCCGCCTGGGATGAGCGCGTGCAGTTTGAGCGCGTGCTCATCGACGCCAACCTAGCCAGCGTGTGGGCACCCTACGAGTTTTATTTGGGCAGCAAGTTCAGCCACTGCGGCTACGACTAGTTTCAGTTGGTAAAGCTGGCCGGCGGCTGGAAAATTGCACACATCATCGACACGCGCCGCAAGGAAAAGTGTAAGTAAGGCTTGTTAGAAGTTTGAGATTCTTATCAGGAAAGAGAAATCAACTTTCCAGCTGTCCAACTCATATAGCTCACCTTCCTTATCCAAATTCAGGCTAACTAGAACAGTTACCCCATCTTCGTCCTGGTACTGAATCCTAGCTATTACATCACCTAACCTGCGGTCCTTCTTCGAGCTAGCAAAAAGCAAGCTTCCCATGCCACCATCGTTCATGTCTTTTACTTTCATGGTTGGTAGCTGCGGAAGAAACCTTTCTGCGTGTGGAGTCCCGCGTAGCATGTAAATCACTAGCGCCAACTCAGAAAGCGATAACTGGCGTTGCGGCATCGGATGAGATTGCTAGTGAAGAGTAGAAGAAGCTCTTACACCCCCACTGGCTCGTCTAACAACTCCTTTTCAATCCACTTGCCATCCTCGCGCATGAGTTCGATTAGCTCATCGACGGCGCGTTCTTCGGGCACGGCTTTTTTGATGACTTCCTGGCCGCGGTAGAGGGCAATTTTGCCTTTACCTACCCCCACGTAACCGTAGTCGGCGTCGGCCATTTCGCCGGGGCCGTTCACGATGCAGCCCATGATGCCGATTTTGATGCCCTTGAGGTGGTCGGTGCGCTGCCGAATCATGGCGGTTGTCTCTTGCAAGTCGAAGAGCGTGCGGCCGCAGCTGGGGCAGCTGATGTATTCGGTCTTGCTCATGCGGGTACGTGCCGCCTGCAAGATGCCGAAGCCCAATTGGTTGAGCTGGCTGATAACCTCTAGCCACTCGGCATGTGGGCGCGGAGCCATCAGCTCGGTGCCGAGCACCACGCCATCGCCTAGGCCATCGATGAGTAGGCCACCGAGGTCGGTAGCGGCGTCGAGCTGCGTTTGCTCGAGTAGCTGGTCGGGGTAGGCCCGCACGAGCACCACGGGGCAAGTTATCTGGTTGCTAATGAGCTCGAAGAAGGCCCGGCGCATTTCGGGCATGGCGTGGGCATTGGTGGTGGCTAGCGCCAGTACCACGGTGGGGTCGTGGCGCAGGTGCACCAGCAGGTGCGCGTCTAGCGCATCGAGGCTCACATACAAGAAGTTGAGGTGCGGGTGGCGCACCGGGTCGTCGATGTAGCGGTCAACCGTCATCAGGGGGTAGTGATGCGGGCGCTGGCCAGCATCAACCCAAGCCGTGTAGTTGAGAATCTCCTTTAGGCCGTTGGGCAGCATGAACGGCACCGGTCGCTCGCCGGTGTAGATGTAGTCGGCGCCCTGGTCCGACATCTGAAACTTGTCCAGAAACGCCGAATAGAGATGACCTGCGGCCCGCAAATCGGCATATTCTACCTGCGGCAAGCTGGCCAAGCTGGCCACCACGCGCGGCACGTTGAGGCCGCCGAAGTTGGCCACCTCGTGCGTGGTGCGCCGGTGGTATTGAAAGGGGTTGATAGGCGCGGGCTCTACTAATGGCTTGATGGGCTGCGCTAGCGCGGCGCGGCCCACGTAGCGGTCGATGAGCATGCGGGCCACAGGCGCTTCGGCTTCGGGCGCCTCGGTTAGGCTCACGCGCACAGTATCGCCGAGGCCGTCTTCGAGCAGCGTGCCGATGCCCACGGCGCTCTTGATGCGGCCGTCTTCGGCCTCGCCAGCCTCCGTTACGCCCAGGTGCAGGGGGTAGGGCTGCAGGCCTTCCTCGTCGAGCTTCTGCACCAGCAGGCGGTAAGCTTGCACCATCACCTGGGTATTACTGGCCTTCATGCTCAGCACCACGTCGTAGTAATTCTCTTCTTCGCAGAGGCGCAAAAACTCCAGCGCCGACTCGACCATGCCGAGCGGCGTGTCGCCATAGCGGCTCAGGATGCGGTCGCTCAGCGAGCCGTGGTTGGTGCCGATGCGCATGGCCGTGCCATACTGCTTGCAAATCTGGACCAGCGGCCGGAACCGCTCACGAATACGCTCGACCTCGGCCGCGTAGCTGGCGTCGGTGTACTCGATTTCTTCGAACTTCTTTTTATCGGCGTAGTTGCCGGGGTTCACGCGCACCTTCTCGATGATGCGGGCGGCCAGCTCGGCGGCGTTGGGCGTGAAGTGGATATCGGCGATGAGCGGCACGTTGCAGCCGCGCGCCCGCAGTGCCTTCTTGATTTCGAGCAGGTTCTGCGCCTCCTTCACGCTGGGCGCCGTAATGCGCACGTATTCGCAGCCAGCCGCTACCATGCGTAGCGTCTGCTCTACCGAGCCTTGGGTGTCCATGGTATCCACGGTGGTCATGCTCTGCACCCGGATGGGGTAGTCGCCGCCCATCGGCACGCCCCCGATGTTCACCACGCGCGCCACGCGGCGCTTATACTCAGTTAGGCTGGGGCAATAGGTCTTGTTCATCTCGCAGAAAAGCTAAGGCCGGCCAGCAGCAGCGGCGGCGTGCCGTAAAGGTACGGCAAGCAATTAGCGCCAGGTTTAGCAATCGGGGCACGGCTTTTCAATAAACCGCGGCAGCGAGCCAGGCCTACGATTCTTCGCCGCACGCCGGGGGGTAGGGAGCTAGCAGTAAGCCTATAGAAAAAGCTGGCGGCGCACCAGCTTTTTCTAACCATTGTTAAGACTGCTTATGAGAAAAGCTACCCCACCTGCTGGCGTAAGCGCTGCACTTCGTGCTCCAAATCCAGGTTGCGGAAGGTGACTTTAGCTTCGAGGTCGGCGTAAGAGTTTTGCAGCTGCTCCTGTAGCTGGCGCATCTCCGTCACGTCGGTATTGGTGCCGAGCCAGCGCACTAGTTGGCCCTGCTCGTCGTGCACGGGCACGGCGCGGGTCAAAAACCAGCGATATTCGCCATCGGTGCCGCGCAGCGGAAACGTCAGCTCCCAGGGCTGGCCAGTAGCCCAGGCTTGCTGCACAAATGTTGTTACGCCCTGCACGTGGTCGGGGTGGTGCACTTTTCCCCAACCCCAGCCCTCCATAGTAGCCAGGTCGGTGCCAGTATAGTCGTACCAGCGCTTGTTATACCAGTAAATATGGCCGTTGGGGCGGGCCATCCACGAAAGCTGGGCCACGTTGTCGGCCAGCGTCGTGAATTCGCCCTCACGCTCGGCCAGCTTATCAGTGGCTAGCTTTTGGTCGTGGATGTCGGTGCAAGTGCCAAACCACGTAGCAATAGTTCCTGCCGCATCGCGCCGGGGTAGGGCTTGGCCCAAAAACCAACGGTAGCCGCCGTTTTTTGCCTTGAAGCGATACTCTATCTCATAATCGTCGCCGGTGGCCAGCGAGTGGCTCCACACCCGGCGGGCGCGGTCGCGGTCGTCCGGGTGCAGCAGATTATTCCACATATTAGGGCCCACACTGTCAGCCAAGGTGTAACCCGTGTAGTCAACCCAGCGCTGGTTGAAGTACGTGTGGAAGCCCGTGGGGTCCGTTATCCACACGAGCTGCGGAATAAAATCGGCCAAAAAGTGAAACTCCTCTTCCGTAGTTTGGGGCGAGGCAGGGGTAGCGTCGGGGTTAGGCACGGCTTAGCTAACTAAGTACGAAAATGAAAATCGGGGCTAAGGGCGGTCGAGTTGCATTTCGAGGCCCGAGCTGAAATAAAGGTTGAGCTGGCTGCGAGCACCGTCGGTGGTGCGGCGCAGGCGCGTCACGAGTGCCCGCATCTCTTCAGCCGGAAAGTTGAGGCGCAGGTACGGGCGGTTCAGCAATTCGTCGCGCTGCACGGCCCAGCTGCCGGTTTCGTTGAGGGTAGGCGCCTGCAGCTGTAGTTGCTCATCGCTGAGCAGCAGGCTAGTAGCCTGTGCCAACGTGCTATCCGGGTCGGCTCGGTTGATTACCCGGTGGGCAACTCGCCAAGCACCAGCCAGGTAGGCATCAGGCACTTGTTGAAGATTAACGTCGAGCAATAAATCGGACATAAAACGAGAAAAACCGGGATTGTAAAAAAGCGGCTACTCGGTGGCACAACTGGTCTGGCGAAGCAGCCCAAGCCCTGCTGCATGCGAGTGCCCCTCTTAACACAAAAAGCTAGCAGCGGGTTTCTATCCAGCCCGCCAACCTCTACAATATCTCCCACCTTTTCGCTTAATATAGTAACTATTAGTGCTGTTCCGACTTAGCTCAATTCGGGCCAGTGGCGCTGCAAGTGTTTTAGTACCGTATAAGGTCCGCCTTCTGGCTCACGCACGCACCCTGATGAAGTATTTTTCCTTACCCTCCAACCTACCTGGCCAAGTAGCGGCCGCCGCCCGCCACACCGGTTTGCGCGCCTGGCAAACGGGCCGCTTGTTTCAGCAACTGGCCCAGCGCACCCTCGACTCGGTGCAGGAAGTGCTGCGGGCTGAAATTCAGAACGGCCACGCTCGGCTGGTGGCCGACTTTCTAGCCGACAAGGCGCTGCCTGCGGCCCGTGCCCTACTACTCGAGCGCATGGCGGCCCGCCTGTTGCTGCGCCTAGGCCTGCGCGGGGTGTTTATGACCAACATCGCAGGCTGGGTGCTACCGTTTGTGCTCGAAAAGCTGTTTCAGGCAGCGCGTACCAGCGGCCTGCTTGCTCGCCTCGAAGCTAACCCCACCGTAGCCGATGCCCTGGGCCGCCTCGACGACCTGCGCCAGGCCGCCAGCCGCTTGCTCTTCCCCGACGGCGACACCGGCGCCCGCGTGCTTACCGACGAAGAGGCAGCCGCGCTGCTGCAACAGCCCGCCCGGCAGCTGCCCAAGCGGGCTGAAAGCTAACAGCCCGTAGCCCCTACCCTAGTAGCCACGCCGCAAATCAACCAAGTTTTCCAGCGGCTGGCCAGCTTGCAGGTGCTGCACGTTGCGGAGTAGCTGAGCTACTTTGCCGGCCGCCTCGTCGGGCTGGCCGCCGCCGGTGTGCTGGGTTATCAGCACGCGGGGCATGGCCCACAGCGGGTGCCCGGCGGGCAGGGGTTCGGTAGCCGTCACATCGAGCACCGCTCCGCCGAGGCGGTTGGCCTGCAGGGCAGCTATCAGCGCTGGCTCGTCGGTGGTGTTGCCGCGCCCCACGCTGGCGTAGAGGGCATGGGAGGGTAGGGCAGCAATAAGGTCGGCCGAAAAAAAGTTTTCGGCACTGCCCGGCAGGCAGTTTACCACAATGTCGGTAGTAGGAAGCGCCGCCGCTAACTCCGCTCGCGAGTGCAACTGCGCTTGCGGGTCGGTGCGGGCCAGCAGCTGCACCACGCAGCCAAAACCACTAAGCTGCTGCTGCACAGCCTGCCCAATAGTGCCGGCCCCCAGAATAACGACCTGCTTGCCACGCAGCAGTCCCATACGCCCCCGAATGGGCGCGCCTACCCAGTGCTGCGCAGCCTGCAAGCGCGCCAGCTCGGGCAGGGCGCGGTACAAAGCCAGCAGGCCCGCCACCATCGTTTCGGCGCAAGGCCAGGCGAAGTAGTCGCCCATATTGGCCACGGGAGCCGCCACCGCCAGCCCTTGGTAGCGGTCGAACCCAGCCGAATCGAGCTGCCAAAGCTGCAACTGAGGCAGCGGCTGCGCCAGCCACTCGGGCGGTGGGTTGCCAAGTAGCACTGTCGCTTGCGCTAGCTCGGCCGGCAACTGGCCAGCCGGTTGGTCGGCCACAAAGGTTATGTCAGCGGCAGGCAGCGCCTGCCTGAGCTGCGCCCGAACCTCTTCGGGCAATGGGCTATACACTACTAAATGCATCGGCGGGGGCCCGGCGAGCGGGCCATAATGAGCGAGTCTATACGTGTTCAAAAACGAAGAGGGGTAGCGCTCGCCTCCGCAGAGTCGAGCGCTACCCCTCTTCAAGGCCTTAGTAGCTATCGCTTACGCGTTGCTGTCCGAGCCTTTTTTGCTGTTCTTCAGGTCTTGCTCGGGCGTGGTGGCCGAGCCCTGCAGCTGGCCAGCGGCGGCTAGCAGCGCGGTGCTCAGCTTCTCTACGTGCGTGCGGGTGTTGCCCGTCGAAAACTCTGCTGTGCGGGCCGTCTCGTTGCCAAGGCGGTGCAGCAAGCGGCTCACCTGGTTAGCGTCGTAGGTGCCGCCATGCAGCAACGCCTTCAGCTCCTGCAGGTCTACTACCAGCTTGTGAAACTCGGGGTTGTTGGCTGCCTTCAGGTCTTCAATCCAACGCTGCAGGTGGTTGTCGGTACCAGCGCGGCTGGCTTCTTCGTTCAGGTCGCCCGTCAGGAGCTTGATGGCGCCTTCCAGGTGCACTTGGTGTTGAACTTCGGTCTTTTCCATTAGTCTAGGTAAGAGGGGTGGGTAGACAGGCCACGAGGACCCGTCCAGCTCCCAAACGCAAGGTAGGGCGCGGGGGTTAGCCTTAGGTCAATAAAAAACCCCGCCGGCAGCCGGCGGGGTTTCAGGCGGAGGTAGGGCCGTCTACTCTAGTTTGTTCATGCGGTCCTTCACCGCATCCAGGGCCACGCGCATGCTCACGATGTCGGCGCGGGCTGCCTCTTGCTCCTTCAGGTTCGAATCAACTTGGTTGTTAAGCTGCTGTAATTCAGCGGCATTGGCGGCCAGCTGCTGCTGAATTTCGAGCTTACGAGCTTTGTTCTTCTCGATTTCCCGCTTCACTGCGTCGGCCTTGGCAATCACCGCTGTGTGGTTGTTTTGCGAGGTTACCAGCGCCTTTTCGGCGTCGGTAATTTGGGCCACCAAGTCTTCGCGGTACATAGCGCGGGCAAATTCCTTGAGGTATTTTTCGCCGGCTTTCCACTGGGTAGGCGTCGAGGCCTGGCCTAGGTAGGCATTGCCCAGGTCGATGCTCCACCACACCCCGGTGCCCGTAGGCAGCGCCTCAACGCGGCTGATAACACGCACCGGCGTGGGCGAAATGCTCGTAATCGTGACGCCATCCATCGTGATGGTGCCCTTGTTATTCTTAACCTTGCCTGGAAACTGGTCGTTGAGCTGCTTTATCCACGACGTCTCTACTCGCTTGTTGTCGAGCTGCATGCTTACGCGCTGGCCTTTACGTGGAATGTTATTGATATTTTGGTCTGCCTCATCCACAGGCGAACGCTGGGCCAATACCGGCAGTGCTCCTACCCCCAATAATAGAAATAAAAATAGTAGAACGTTACGTTTCATCGTAAAATAAGTAGTAGTTAAAGGAAGTTAAAACAAGGTATAATGCAAAAGAATAAGACCCATTTTATTCTCTGGCCGCCCAAATTTAAGCAAGCTATTTTAATACTGAGGGCATAAATACAAATTTTTGCAACAGTTTATTTTTTCTTTTTTAAGTCCTATCCTCTACCCCACCGGCGAGCTTAACAAAAGCTCTGCTAAGCGGTTGCATTCCCCATGTCCCAACTCACCATTTGCCGTTCTGAGCACTTCAATGCCGCGCACCGCTTGCACAACCCCGCCTGGAGCGCGGAGCGCAACCAGCAGGTGTTTGGCAAGTGCAACAACCCCAACTACCACGGCCACAACTACGACCTGACGGTGCGCCTGACGGGCGAGATTGACCCCGCCACGGGCTACGTGTTTGACCTGAAAGAACTCAGCACTATTATCAAGCAGCAGGTGCTCAACCGGTTTGACCACCGCAACCTCAACCTCGACACCGAGGATTTTCGGGAGTTGAACCCCACCGCCGAGAATATCGCGGTCGTTATTTGGCAGCGGCTGCGCGCTGCCCTACCCCCCCTACTTACGCTGGCCGTGACGCTGCACGAAACCGACCGTAATTTTGTCGAATATTATGGAGAATAACCTTGCCGGAACCGCCGCCAGCCCCGTGCCGGTGGCCGACCACCCGGACCGCCACCTGCCCGCAGGCCTGCGCACGCCGCTACGCCCCGACGCTTTTGACCGCTCCGACGACCAGAAGATAGCGGCCATCGCCGGGCATTTTCGCGCCATTATGCAGGAGCTGGGCCTCGACCTGACCGATGATAGCCTAGCCGGCACGCCCCAGCGGGTGGCCAAAATGTATGTGAAAGAGTGGTTTAACGGCCTCGACCCCGACCAGCGGCCCGAGGTGCGGCTGTTTGAGAACCGCTACCAATACCAGCAGTTGCTGGTAGAGCGCGACATCACGGTTTTTTCGTGCTGTGAGCATCATTTTGTACCCATTATCGGCAAGGCGCACGTAGCCTACCTACCTGGTAATCACGTGGTTGGCCTCAGTAAGCTCAACCGGGTGGTGCAGTACTACGCCCGCCGCCCCCAGGTGCAAGAGCGCCTGACGCGCCAGGTAGCTGAGCACCTGCGCCAAAGCCTGGGCACTGACGATGTGGCCGTGCTCATTGAGGCCGACCACCTCTGCGTGATGAGCCGCGGCGTGAACGACACCAGCAGCTCGACCATCACCAGCGAATACGGCGGCAAATTTTTGGAAGACAGCAATTTGCGCAGCGATTTTTTGCGCCAAATAGGTAAATAAGGGGTTAATGGCTGGTGCCTAATAACGAATGACTGTTTTCTTACGTGGATTTGTCATCTATCCTCAATCATTCGTCACTAGGCACTTGTCACAATTTACTAGCCATTAAGTAGCAGAAAATGAAAATCCTCATCACGGGCGGCACAGGCATGATTGGGCAGCGGCTGGCGGAGCTGCTGCTCGACGGCGGGCACGACGTAGCGCTACTCACGCGCGAGCCGCAGAAAAGCAGCCACTTCCGGCTGTTTGGCTGGGACCCGCAGGCCGGCACCATCGACCCGGCCGCCGTGCCCTACGCCGATGCCATCGTGAATCTGGCGGGCAGCAGCGTGGCCGACGGCAAATGGACAGCCGAGCGCAAGCACGAGATTATTCGCTCGCGCCTCGATGGGCTAGAGCTGCTATACCGCGAGCTGGCCCAACCCGGCCACCACGTACAAACGCTGCTATCGGCCTCGGCCATTGGCGTTTACGGCGACCGGGGCGATGAGGTATTGTATGAGAACTCGCCCATAGCCGGCACTGGCGACGACTTTTTGGCCGACGTGGTGGTGCAGTGGGAAGCCGCCGCTCACCGCATAGGCGAGCTGGGGCTGCGCGTAGTACTGCCACGCATTGGCATTGTGCTTAGCCCCGAAGGCGGCGCGCTGGTGCCGATTGCCAAAACTGTGCGCTACGGTGCAGGTGCGCCGCTAGGCTCGGGCCGGCAGTACATGAGCTGGATTCACCTCGACGACCTATGCCGCCTAGCGGTGCAAATGCTGGAAAACCCGTTCTGGCAGGGCGAATACAACGCCGTGGCGCCCAACCCGGTGACCAATCAGGAGCTGACCGAAACCCTGGCCCAGGTAATGCACCGCCCCCTATTGCTCCCCAAAGTGCCTGCCTTCGGCTTGAAGCTGGCGATGGGCGAGATGAGCGAAATCGTGCTAGGCTCACAACGCGTGAGCGCCGATAAGGTGCTCAACCAGGGCTTCACCTACGAGTATCCGCAGCTGCTGGCAGCCCTGGAATCCTTTTATAAGGAATAAGCAGCGGCGCGGCCTTCACCCAGAATCAGGTCGGTGGCAGCTTGCAAGTCGGCCACGTGGGGCGCGGCGGCCAGAGGCTCGGCGTGACCCACCAAGATGCCGCGCACGCCGAGGCGCGCGCCAGCTTCGAGGTCGCGGGCCCGGTCGCCCACCAGCCAGCACTGGGCCGGGTCGAGGTGAAAGCGGGCTACGGCTTTTTCGAGCATGCCGGAATCAGGCTTGCGGAAAATAGACTCGCTGACGGACGGGTGGCTTTCAGAAAAATAAAGCGCATCCAGCTGATAATTACAGGCTTGCTGCAGTATATCATGGCAGGCTAGCACATCGGCCCGGCCGTAGAGGCCTTTGGCAATGCCGGCCTGGTTGGTGACAACTACTAGGTAGTAGCCGGCGGCTTTGAGGCGGGCGATGCTCTCGGGCACGCCAGGGCAGATGTGGAAGCGCTCGGGCGTCCAGACGTAATCGCCCATTTCTTGATTAAGCACGCCGTCGCGGTCCAAAAAAACTGCCTTGTTCATCGGTTTCCAGTTGCTAGCTAGTAGCTTTCCTATTTATCCTATCAAACAAAGCTATCAGCTAGCCGCTGATAGCTACCAGCCAGAGAAATGCGCATTGCCATTATCGGCGGCGGCCTCACGGGGCTTACGCTGGCTTTTTACCTGCAAAAAGCGGGCGTGGCCTACGACCTGTTTGAGGCCAGCGACCGGCCGGGCGGCAACCTGCTTTCGCCATACCCCCCCGACGGCTATCAACTCGAAGCCGGCCCCAACTCGCTGCTACTGAGCGCCGAGCTGGAAGAGCTGCTGACCGAGCTGGGCTTGCAAGACCACGTGCAGGAGGCCGCGCCCGTGAGCCAGCACCGCTACGTGCTGCGCGGCGGCCAGTACCGGGCGCTGCCGGCCTCGCCGCCGGCACTACTGGCCAGCCCTTTTTTTAGCTGGGGCACCAAGTTGGGGCTGTTGGGCGAGCTGCTGCGCCGCCCTACCCCCCCGGTACCAGGCGAAACAGTGGCCGCGTTTTTTGGGCGGCATTTTGGGGCTGAAGTGGTGCAGTATGCCGTCAATCCGTTTGTGGCGGGCATCTACGCCGGCGACCCAGCCGAGCTGCTACTGTCGCTCACGTTTCCGCGGCTGGCGGCGCTGGAGGAGGAGCACGGCTCGCTGCTGCGCGGCTTGGCCAAGGGCCCTAAGGCGACTCGCCGCCGTACCATTACGCTACGCGGCGGTGTGCAGGTGCTGACCGATGCGCTGGCGGCCCGGCTCACGAGCTATCACCCGGGGCAAACTGTTGCGGCGCTTAAGCAACTAGCAGACAACAATTACCAGTTATCGGTACTACCGAGCGCTGCGCAACAGGCGCCAGGCGATGCCTCCTCGGCCCTACCCTCCCACCAGGCACCAACTATCTACTCGCACTTGGCGCTGGCCCTCCCCACCTACGCAGCGGCCGAGCTGCTGGCGCCGCACTTTGCGGAGGCAGCCACGGCGCTAGCCGCCGTGCGTTACCCCCCCATGACGCTTGTGTACTCGGCCTACGACCGCGCGGCGGTGGCGCACCCGTTGGCGGGCTTCGGCGCCCTAAACCCGCGAGTAGAGGGCACCTACTCGGCAGGCTCCATCTGGACGAGCTCGCTGTTTCCGGACCGCGTGCCGGCGGGGCAGGTGCTGTTTACCAGCTTTGTGGGCGGGGCGCAGTTTGCGCGGCAGGCCCAAGAGCCTGAGGCCACGCAGCTAGCGGCGGTGCACGAGGAGCTGAGCCGGCTCTACGGCATCACGGGCGCGCCACGCTGGCAAGGGCGCTATTACTGGCCGCGCAGCATTCCGCAGTTTGACCAGCACCTAGCGGCGGCGCGCGCGGCTATGGCGCCGCTGGCGTTGGTGGGCATTGTGCCGGTGGCCAACTGGCAGGCTGGTGTGAGCGTGCCCGATTGTGTGAGCTATGCCTACCGCACGGCTACGCAGCTAGCGATGGGTAATGAATAGTGCGCAATTAGCGTAATTGCTAACTGCTCCTTATTCCCTGCTCACTGCGCTATAGCCTTGGCGCAACCCTACTGCTGTATTCTGTATCTTTGCGGATAATGAATACAATGGCCGCCGGACTGGTCTTGATTCCGACGTACAACGAGCGGGAAAATGTGGAGCTTATTCTGCGGGCCGTGCTGGCGCTGCCCAAGGATTTCCACGTGTTGGTGATTGATGATGGCTCGCCCGACGGCACAGCCGCCATTGTGCGCGGGCTGCTAGCCGAATTTGCGGGCCGGCTTTTCCTGGAAGAGCGCGCGGGCAAGCAAGGCCTGGGAACGGCGTACATTTTCGGGTTTCGCTGGGCCCTGGCGCGGAGCTACGAGTATGTTTTTGAGATGGATGCCGACTTCTCACACAATCCGCAGGACCTGCTGCGCCTGCGCGAAGTGTGCGCCGTGCAGGGCTATGACCTAGCCATCGGCTCGCGCTACAGCGACGGCGTGAACGTGGTAAACTGGCCCATGAGCCGGGTACTGATGTCTTATTTCGCCTCCAAATACGTGCGCCTCGTCACGGGCATGCCCATTCACGACGCCACGGCCGGCTTCAAGTGCTACTCGGCACGGGTGCTGCGCGCTATCGACCTGAGTCGAATTCACTTCGTGGGCTACGCCTTCCAGATTGAGATGAAGTGGCTGGCTTACTGCCTGGGCTTTCGCATCAAGGAAGTTCCTATCATCTTCACCGACCGCACCCGCGGCCAGTCTAAGATGTCGAAAGGCATCTTTCAAGAGGCCTTGTTTGGCGTGGTGCAAATGAAGGTGAGCAGCTGGCTACGCCCGCCGCGCCGTACCCCCGATGCGCCACAGCCGGCCCCCCACGGCGTACCAGTGCGCTAGCTCGACCGCCACGCCAGCTTTTTTTGCGTATCGAGGGGGGTAGGCCGCCCCGAATGGAAAATACGCCACTCTTCTGGTTTTTATTTAATCTATTAGTAATCGGGCTTTTGCTGCTCGACTTGCTGGTACTAAACCGCCGTGCCCACGCCGTGAAGCTGCGCGAGGCGCTGGGCTGGAGCGCGTTCTGGGTAACGCTTTCGCTAACCTTCAACTACTTCGTGTACCGCACCATGGGGCACGAGGCAGGCCTGCAGTGGCTCACGGGCTACCTCATCGAGAAGGCGCTGAGCGTGGATAACTTGTTTGTTTTCCTGCTCATTTTCACCTACTTCAAGGTGCCGGCTGAGTACCAGCACCGCATTCTGTTTTGGGGCGTGCTGGGAGCGCTGGTGCTACGCGGCATCTTCATTGTGGCGGGCGCGGCACTGCTGGCCAAGTTCCACTTTTTGCTGTATATCCTGGGGGTCTTCCTGATGTACACGGGGGCGCGCATGGCCTTCAGCGGCGGGGGCGACCCCGAAATCGACCCCGACAATAACCCCATCGTGCGGTTTCTGAGCCGGCACCTGCCCATTACGCGGCAGTTCGACGGGGGCAAGTTTTTTACGCAGCGCGAGGGCGTGCGTTTTGCTACCCCCCTGCTAGTGGTACTGGTGATGATAGAAACCACCGACGTGGTGTTTGCGGCCGATTCTATCCCGGCCATCCTGACCGTGTCACGCGATACGTTTGTGGTATATACCTCCAACGTGTTTGCGCTGCTGGGGCTGCGGGCGCTCTATTTTGCGCTGGCCAGCCTCATGCGACTTTTCCATTACCTCAACTATGGCTTGGCTTTCATCCTGATATTCATTGGGGGGAAGCTGCTGGCGGAGGATTTTTTGCGCGAGCGCTTTAACCTGGAGCTACCCATGCCGGTTTCGCTGGGCATAGTGGGGCTCCTGCTGCTGGGCTCCGTAGGGGCATCGCTACTGTGGCCCAAGCAAGAAAAGTAACGGGTGTCGGTTTTACCACGCGCTACAATTCGCTGCCCTACCCCCTCATCTACCTAGTACTTACCACCAGTACCCCTTTCCTTGAATCACCTCGCCGAACACCTGGCCCAGGGCTTTAGCCAAACGCCCAAAACGCTGTCATCCAAATACTTTTACGATGCCACGGGCAGCCGGCTGTTTCAGCAGATAATGGGGCTGCCCGAGTACTACCCTACCCGCACCGAGCTGGCCATTTTTACGGAGAAAGGCGCGGCGATCGGGCGGGTGCTGGCGGCGGGCGCGGCGGCTGGGCAGCCCCTGGCCGTGGTAGAGCTGGGCGCCGGCGATGGGCTAAAAACCAAGCTCTTGCTGCGCGAGCTGCAAGCGCTACCCGTGGCACTGTCCTACGTGCCGGTCGATATCTCGCCCTCGGCGCTCGACGAGCTGGCGGCTACGCTGCGCCGCGAGCTGCCCACCCTGCCCACCGAGCCGCTAGCCGCCGAATACGGGGCGGCGCTCACTACGCTGGCCACCCGGCCAGGCGCCAAGGCGGTGCTGTTTCTGGGCTCCAACATTGGCAATTTTACGCCCGACGAGCAGGCGGTTTTTTTGCGCGAGCTAGCCGAGCCCCTTACGGCGGCCGACCGTCTATTGGTGGGCTTCGACCTACGCAAGGACCCGCGCCGCATTCGGGCGGCGTATGATGACGCGCAGGGCATCACGGCCAAATTTAATTTCAACCTGCTGCGCCGGCTTAATGCTGAGGCGGGCGCCGATTTTGAGCTTGATGCCTGGCAGCACTTCCCCGACTATGACCCCAGCACTGGGGCCATGCGCTCGTGGCTAGTGAGCCGCCGCGCCCAAACCGTGCGGGTAGCCGCGCTGGCCGGCCAAACCTTCGAAATCGCTGCCTGGGAAGCTATTCAGACCGAAAGCTCCTACAAATTCAGCCTGCCCCAAATCGCCGCGCTGGCGGCAGATGCGGGCCTGCGGGTGGTCGAGGTCTTCCAAGACGAAGCCGGCGACTTTGCCGATGTGGTGCTGGCCGTGGCGGAGTAGAGGCGTAATTTTGCCCGCTTAAACGTCATGCTCCTCTGGCGTCCGCTTGTCGAAGCATCTCTACCACGCCGCTAGGTTAGTGACTCAGCCGGGGTAGCAGCGATGCTTCGACAAGCGGATGCCAGAGGAGCATGACGTTCTTTTATTCTGTTGCTTATCATTTACTTATTACCCGTGAAATCTCATTTACGCCCTACTCTTTTGCTTGCCTACCCCGTGGTATTGAGCCAGCTCGGCCACATCTTGGTGGGCGTGTGCGACTCGGTGATGGTGGGCCACCTGGGTAAACTGCCGCTCGATGCGGTGGGCATGGGCGTGAGCGCGACTTCATTGCTTATGGTGCTGGGCCTGGGCATTAGCATGGGGGCGGTGCCGCGCGTGGCGGCCGCCAATGGGCGTGGCGATGCGGAGGCACTGGGCCGCCTGCTGGTGGGCACCGTGTGGCTGAATGCGCTGGTGGGCGTATTGCTGGCCGGCCTGGGCCAGCTGCTACCGCTGGCCCTACCCTACCTCGGGCAAGCTAGCGAGGTAGTGGCGCTGGCCACGCCCTGGGTGCGGGTGGTGGGCCTGTCGCTGCTGCCGCTGATGGTGTTTCAGGGCTTTCGGGAGTGGGCCGAGGGGCTGGGGCTGACGCGCCAGGCCATGCAGCTTTCCATAGCAGCCAACGTGCTGAACGCGCTGCTGTGCTACGCGCTCATCTTCGGGCACTTTGGGGCGCCGGCGCTGGGGCTGATGGGCGCCGCCTGGGCCACCCTGATTTCGCGCCTGGGCATGGCCGCGCTCATGGCGCAGTTTGTGCTGCGGGCCGACAAGCTGCGCACGCGCCGGCCTGCCGAGGCAGCAGCTTGGCTGCGGCCGGGCCTAGCCGAGCTGCGCGGCCAGCTGGCCTTGGGCTTACCCATCGGGCTACAGATGATGCTAGAAGTGGGCGCCTTCAGCCTGTCATTTTTGATGATTGGCTGGATTGGCGTCACGCCTCAGGCCGCACACCAAATTGCTATCAACGTGGCTTCCGTCACCTATATGGCCGCCACGGGCATCGCGGCGGCGGCCACCATCCGGGTGGGCAACCTGCGCGGCAGCGGCGACCTGGCGGGCGCCCGGCAGGCGGGCTTTGCGGCCTACTGGCTGGCTTTTGGGTTTATGAGCACGATGGGGCTGCTGCTGGTAGGGCTGCGCCACATTATCCCCACTTTCTACAATACCGACCCGGCCGTGGTGGCGCAGGCGGCCACGCTGCTGGCCATCGCAGCCGCCTTCCAGGTATCGGATGGCTTACAAGTGGTGGGCCTGGGCGCGCTGCGCGGCCTCGAAGACGTGAAAGTGCCCTCGGTGGTGGCGCTGCTTGCCTACTGGGCCATTGCCCTACCCCTGGGCTACGGCTTAGGTTTTGGCTTGAAGCTGGGCGCGCCCGGCGTGTGGCTGGGCCTACTAGCAGGCTTGAGTACGGTAGCCGTGGTGCTACTGCTGCGCTTTCGGCGCCAAACGCAGCCTGGTAGCCCCGGCGCTCAACCCAGCGAGCCGGCCCCAGCGCTGGTCGAGGCCGAAGAAACGGTAGCGCTAGGCTAGCTCCCCGGAACTTGCCCAGCCGGCTTGGCCGTTGCAGAGGGGGTAGGGCCTGGTAATTACCAGGCTATTTTGCTAGCTCTTTTCTGCATCCGTAACTACTTTTTCATGCGTATTCTACTTGGTTGCTGCCTGGCGCTGGGGCTGCTGGCCGCGCGGCCGGCCGCCGCGCAGGCCACCGTCAAGCTGCCCGCGGGGTTTATTCGGTGGTCGGCTAGCCGGCCGCTCACGGTGGCTGATTTTAAGGGGCGGCCCCGGCCAGCCCAGACCCACGCGGCGCTCACGTCGGCCAACATCAACACCGGGGCCATTTGCCGCGGCGACGTGTTTATGGGCACCGCGCAGGCCAGCTTCGACCCCGTGGCCTCCTGGGTGCGCGAGCCCGCCACCATGACGCCCGCGCTGCTGCGCCACGAGCAGCTGCATTTCGATATTGCCGAGGTATATGCGCGCCGCCTGCGCCAGCAGCTGGCTACCATGCGCCTGTCGTGCAGCAAGCTGGGCGACCGCTTCGAGCGCGTGAGCCAAGCCGCCTACGCTGCCTGGCAAAAAGCCGAAGATGAGTATGACCTCGATACTCGCCACGGCTTGGAGCACGCGCGGCAGGCCCAGTGGGAAGCCCAGGTGCGCCAGCAATTGCTGGACCTGGCCGAATTTGCCGAAAAAGATGCTTGAGTGCTTGCAGATTTAAGCTTCTTATTTATTCTATAAGTTTGGGGGTAGGGTGCGGGACAATTCCTGCACCTTATTTTTCATAAGTACTAAGCAACTGCCATGATTTCCTGGGCTGATTTTGAGCAAGTAGACCTGCGGGTTGGTACCATCGTAGAGGCCCGCGAGTTTGCGGAGGCACGCCGCCCCGCCTACCAGCTGGTGCTGGATTTTGGCTCCGAAATCGGCCTCAAGAAGTCGAGCGCGCAGCTCACGCACCACTACACGCCGGCCACGCTGCTGGGCCGCCAGGTGCTGGCGGTGGTCAATTTTCCAGCCAAGCAAATCGGCCCCTTCCGGTCTGAAGTGCTGGTGCTGGGCGCGCCCGATGCCGCCGGGCACACCGTGTTGCTGGCCGTAGCCGCGCCCGTGCCCAACGGCAGCCGGGTGCACTAGCCGCCCACCGCGGGGCTAGTGGTACACAGGCATAGGTGTGACGCCCATCTTCTTTTCGCGTCGCGTGAGCGAGTCGATAACGGCCGCGTAAATCTCATCTAGGTCCTTGGCATTGGTGGCGTAGTAGCGATAGCTGCGCTCAAATACCGAGTCGGCTTGCGTCACCCCGTTGCGCCGCATCAGGTCGCGCTGCTGGCTTAAAAACAGCGCTCGGGCCGAGTCGGGGGGTAGGCGGCTGGTTTCGACGCGGGCTTCGAGCAGGTGCAGCTGCACGAGCAGGCTCGTCATTTTTGCCTTGGGCAGCAGGGTGGCGGGGGTAGGCACCTGTTCAGGACGGGCGCAGCCAGCCGCCAGCAGCAGGCCCAGCGCCAGCACGAATTGAGTCACGGTCGATTTCACCCCCAAAAATACGCCGGCGCCGTAGCTTCGCCCTCCCACCTCTCATTTGCCATGCCTCCTGCCGCCGCATCTGCTCGCCTGCCCGCCAGCCTCACGGCGCTGGTGCGCCGCCTGCGCCACCTCGAAATCAGGATGCGCCAGGCGGTGGAGGCGCAGCTACAGGGCAATTTTCGGTCGGTTTTCCGGGGCAATGGCCTGGAGTTTGACGACGTGCGGCTGTACCAATAAGGCGACGAGGTACGGGCCATCGACTGGGCCGTAAGCAGCAAGGGCCACGGCACCTTCGTGAAAACCTACAAGGAAGAGCGCGAGCAGCAGGTGCTGGTAGCCCTCGATGTGAGCGCTTCGCAGCGCGTGGGTGGCGGCGCGGCCAGCACCCCGCGCAAGCTCGACCTGGGCCGCGACCTGGCCGGCGTGCTGGCCCTGAGCGCCGCTCGCCAAGATTCGGCCCTGGGCCTGCTGGCTTTTTCGGATCAAAAGGAACTGTACCTGCCGCCCACCAAAGGCCTGCGCGCGGCCTACGCCCTGCTGCAGCGGCTGTATGCGCTGGTGCCAGCCTCACAGCATACCAACGTGGGCGCAGGCATCCGGCAGGTGCTCAGCTTGTTGCGCCGACGCACGCTGGTGGTGCTCATCTCCGATTTTATCGACGACAACTACGAACGCGAGCTCACCATGCTGGCCCGGCAGCACGACTTGGTGGTGGTGCAGCTGCTGGCCCCGCAAGAAGCTGACTTTCCAGCGCTAGGCATCGTGCCCCTGCGCGACGCCGAAACCGGCCTACTGCGCTGGGTCAATACGTCGGCCCCCGCCTTCCAGGCGCAGCACGCCGGCCAGCAGCAAGCGCGCCAGCAAGCGCTGCGCACGCTATGCCGCCGCCAGCGCGTGGGCCTCATCACGCTGCGCACCGACGAAGATTTCGTACCCCAGCTGGTGGGTTTGTTTCGGCAGCGCAAAGGCTAACTAACGATGATCCAGCCTCCTGTCCCCCGACGCTTTTGTTTGTCGAGCCTCACTTTTTGCCTTGCTTTGGCGCTGGCGGGGGGGGTAGGACCGGCCCGCGCGGCAGTGGGCACCGGGCCGACCGGGCGCTTTTCGCGAGCCGTGGTAGCGGTGGGCCAGCCGCTGACCTACGAGCTTAGCTACCTCCACGACCCGGCCGAGGAAGTTATTTTCCCTGACTCGCTGGCGGCGTTTGGGCCATTTGAGTACGCGGGGCGGCGCTGGCTGCCCACCCGCACTACGGGCGGCCGCAGCCTCGACCGGGTGGTATACCGGCTGCGCACGTTTTCGCTGGCGCCGGTGCAGGCCCTGCAGCTGCCGGTGCTGGTGCTGCGTGGCCCCCACGACACGCTGCGCCTGCTGCCACCGCGGGCGCAGGTGCGGCTGCAGCGCGTGGCGCCTACCCTAGCGGCCACCACCGCCGCTAGCCCGCCGGCGCTGCGCGAGCACTACCGCTGGCTGCCCCTGCCGGCGGCGTTCAACTACCCTTTTTGGCTGGCGGGGTTGGTGGGACTGGCGGCGCTGGGTGGCGGCGCCTGGGCTTTGTACGGGCGGCGCTGGCGCCAGCGCTATAGCCGCTACAAGCGCCGTAAAAACCACGTGTATTTTCTGGCGCAGTTTGCTCGCAATGCCGAGCGCTTTACGCTTTCGCGCTCGGCAACGGTGGTCGAGCGCACCGTGGCGCTCTGGAAGAACTACCTATCCAGTCTCGCCCAAACCAATCTTAGCTCGCTCACTACCAAGGAGCTGACTGAGTATTTCAACAACGACGAGGACGTGCGCCGGGCCCTACGTGCTACCGACCGCGTGGTGTATGGCAACCTGCTCAGCGAAGATGCTCAAGAGGTAGATGCGGCCTTTCAGCGGCTGCGGGCCTTTGCCGAACAGCAATACGAGCAGGCGCGCAGTTGAGGCGGCCGCCGGTATTTGGTACCAAGCCCCGAACTGTTTGAGCCCTCCGCTGCGTACATCTTGTACCGCCCGTCGGGCCCTACCCTCCTTGTGGGTGGCAAAAAACCAGCAGTTTCTTTTCCACAACTCCCTATTAGAAGCAACCCAATGCCTCATTTAGTAGCACTTACCGGGGCCGGCGTATCGGCCGAAAGCGGCATCCGCACCTTCCGCGGCACCAATGGGTTGTGGGAGGAGCATCGCATTGAGGATGTGGCCACGCCCGAGGCCTTTGCCCGCAATCCGGCCTTGGTACTTGATTTCTATAACAAGCGCCGCGCCCAGGCCCGCGAAGTGGCGCCCAACGCCGCTCACCTAGCGCTGGCGGGCTTTGAGGAAGCGCCGGGCTGGACGGTGAGCATCATCACCCAAAACGTGGACGACCTGCACGAGCGGGCTGGCTCTTCGCAGGTGCTACACCTGCACGGTATGCTGCGCCAAATGCGCTCGGTGAAGGACGAAAACACAGTGTATGACTGCCCCGGCGACATTGCAGTGGGGGACCTGGCGCCCGACGGCGGCCAACTGCGCCCGCACATCGTGTGGTTTGGCGAGATGGTGCCGGCCATCGAGGAAGCCGCCGAACTAGTGGCCACCGCCGATGCGCTGCTCGTGGTGGGCACTTCCTTGCAGGTGTACCCGGCCGCCGGGCTGCTGCACTATGCTCCCGCCCACTGCCCGGTATACGTCATCGACCCGCACCAGCCCGAAGTGAGTGGCCGCCGCGGCGTGCGCTATGTGGCCGAGCCCGCCGGCATCGGCGTGCCCCAAGTGCTACGCGAGCTGGCAGGGAGCAATGACGAATAGACGTCATTCGCTATTACTCCCTACCGGCCGTACTGGTATAGAATACCCGTGTCGAAGGGCGTCCAAAGGCTGGCTTTTTGGCCGCACACTTTCAGGCCGCGGTTCGACCAGGTATTGCAGGTTTTGAGAATGCTGTAGCGGCTGTTGGCCTCGTAAAAAGCATCGTATTCGGCATAGCTGTGGCCGGGCACCCAGTTAAAGTTGCCGGCCGCATCGCGCTGAAAACTGGCTTCGACGTAGGCAATGAGCCGGCGATACTGGGCAGGCGTGAGGTGCAGCGGCACGCAGTTGGGGCCCGGCTGCAGCTCGGCCTCGCTGTAGAAAGTAGCATGCATGAGCGTGGTACCCAGCCAAAAGCCGGCCCGCACGGCGGTGCTGGCTTTGAGCTCGGCCCAGGTGGGCGTGTCGAGGTAGAAGCCCTTATCGCCCCAGCCTACCCCCACGTAGTCGTAGGAAAGGTCGTGGGCCTGCGTGTTGGAATACGGCAGCTGCTGGCTCCAGTCGATGTATTGGGTTTTGACGGGCATCACCAAGTCGGTGTGCACGCCGTTGGAGCGGATGAAGAACGGGATAGTAGCCGGCTCAGTAGTGGCTTCGGCCGCCACCGGAATGCGCGACAGCACCTGCGCCACGCCCCAATACGCGGCCACGGCGCCCACCAACGAGCCCACCGACCAGGCCGTTATTTTCCCTATTTTGCGCAGATGCGGCGACATAAGCAAGAAGTACTTTTGCGAACTAGTACGCAATTCTGCCAAAAGTAACCCGCCTACCCCCGCTTTCATGGCCCAAGCCAACGAAGAAGTTTACGCCATTCCGGCCAAGTACCGGCAGATGGAAAACACGCACATCCTGTTCTGGCTCATCAAGGATATTAGCTGGTGCATGGTCTGGAAAACGCTGGGCATCCTGATGATAGGGCCCACGCTGGGCATTGCGCTCCTCATTGCCTGGCGCACCCGCCACCTGCAGTCGGAGCTGGCCCACAACCTGGCCATCGTCTTCTGGATTTCGGCCAACTCGTACTGGATGTTGAGCGAGTTTCTTGGTTTCGACACCGTGCGTATTGGCACCATCACCGATGCCAAGCACCTGGCTATCATTCCGTTTGCCATCGGCCTGGGCATTCTGGCTTACTACTACCTCGTGCAAAAGCCCCGCGAAACCCGCGCCTCGCAAGTAGCGACGTTGTAAGGACACTAGCGCGAGGTTTTGCAAAGCAAGAAATTGACTCTGCAAAACCTCTTTTGACCTGGCAAAACCTCGCGTTTTATCGGCCTGGCACACCTTGCGCCAGGGTTTTAATGCGGCAAATGAAGGTGGTGGCCGTGAGGTAAAGCGAGTGCCCATCGTCGCCCCAGGCGCAGTTGGCCACCACCTCACCAGGGTCTATGGTGCCGAGCAGCTGGCCTTGCGGCGAAAGAATGAGCAGCCCGCCTACTCCCGCCGCATACACGTTGCCGGCTTGGTCTACCTTCAGCCCATCGGGCACTTCCTTAAAGCGAATTTTGGGCAGCGTGGCCATGTCAAAAAACAGGCGACCCTTACTGAGCTTGCCATTCTTGCCCACCTCGTAGGCCATGATAACAGGGCGCAGCGAGTCGGCATTGGAGATATAGAGCGTACGATTGTCGGGACTCAATACTAAGCCATTGGCGCGGGCTACGTCGGTCACTTCGGCGGTTACTTGGCCGCCGGGGGCGCGGCGAAAAACGCCGCTGTAGGGTAGTTCGCGCAGCTGGTCCTGGTCTTTTTTGGGCAGGCCAAAGGGCGGGTCGGTGAAGTAGAGCGCGCCATCGGGCGCCACAATCACGTCGTTGGGGCTGTTGTAGCGCTTGCCCTGGAAGTTGTCGGTGACGGTGCGCTTGCCGCTTTTCTGGCCCAGGGGTAGGCTGGCAATGCGGCGGTCGCCGTGCTCGGCGAGCAGCAGGTTGCCGTGCCCATCCAGGGTGAGGCCGTTGCTGGCGGGCTCTTCGCCGTAAGGCATCCGGCCGGTGTATCCACTGCTTTGCAAGAACTTAGAGCGCCCACCCGAGGGTTTCCAGCGGTAGATGGTGCGCGTTTTAGTATCCGAAAACAGCAGCATACTGCTGTCGGGCACCCACAGCGGCCCTTCGACGTGGCTAAACCCCGAGGCTACTATTTCGAGCGGCACGCCGGGCGCCAGTATTTGGTCGAGGGCGGGGCTCTGGCGCACCACACGGCCCGTGGTGAGGTAAGGCCTGGGTGGCGCCTGGCCCAGCGCGGGCCCGGCCGCCAGCCCCAGCGCCAAGCCAACGCCGAAATAACTTGCTAAACGCATAACCAAAAAACAGCTGGTAAAGGGCTCGCACCCGACGAAACTGCTGGTCGTACCCCGCGCTGCGCCCGAAGGTTGCACTTGGCTACTTTGAACGCCCACGCCGCTCCTACCCCACTAACCTTGGGTAAGCGCGCCCGTAGGAACCCTGCCGCGCCCTACCTCCCCGCGGCTTCCCAACTATGCTGGCTCGCTGTTTACTCGTTCTCTTTGCCTCCGTGCTCTTAGCTCCTGCTGCTGCGCAAGACCTTAAGCTTCCGCTCGAAGAGGTGGCGCAGGTGGGCCACTACCAGCCCATCGGCGTGGGCGTGTCGCACAAAGGGCGCATCTTCATGACGTTTCCGAAGAAGAAAAACGACAAAAACTATTCCTACGACTACGGCCTGGTAGAGCTGGTAAACGGCAAGCGCCTACCCTACCCCAATGCCCTCTGGAACCAGTGGGATTCGACACAGGCGGCCACGCGCTTCGTGAATGTGCAGGCCGCCGTGGTCGATGCCGACGATAACCTATGGGTGCTCGACCCGTCGAACCCCGACGACCAGGCGCCCGTGATTGCGGGCATTAAGCTACTCAGAATCAACCTGACCAGCAATAAAGTCGAGCGCATTTACCGCTTCGAGGACCTGCCCCGTGAGCGCACCGGCCTCAATGACGTGCGCATCGACACCAAGCGCCAGCTGGCTTACCTCTCCGACCCCGTGCTGGCCGCCATTGTGGTGCTCGACCTGCGCACCGGCAAGAGCCGCCTCGTGCTGCAAGGCCATAAATCGACCACGACCGAGCCAAGCTACGTGCTGCGGCTCGATGGCAAGGGAGTAAAAGACAAAACTGGCAAACCCTTCAGCAGCAACGTCAATGGCATTGCCCTAACCCAAGATTTCAAGTATTTCTATTACCGCGCCATCAACCAAACCAAGCTTTATCGCCTGGCCACCGAGTACTTGGCTAACCCAGCCCTACCCCCTACTGAGCTGGCCACGCACGTAGAAGAAGTAGGTGAGACCGGCGTGAGCCACGGCATGCTGGCCGACGAAACGGGCAACATCTACCTCTCCGATTCGCCCAACTACGCCATCCGGCGTGTGACGCCCAACGGCCGCTTCGAAACCTTGGTGCACGACCCACGCCTGAGCTGGCCCGACACGTTTGCCCTGGGGCCCGACGGCTACCTCTACCTCACGGCTACCCAAATAAACCGCGCGCCCAAGTGGAACGGCGGCGAGAGCAAGGTCGATTATCCCTTCCGCCTGTACCGCCTCAAGTTGCCGGCCGCTAGTGCTTCAAAATAAAGGGGGTAGGGCACGCTAAACAACGTGCCCTACCCCCTTTAAATCTTGCCTTCGCCCACGCAGCTCACCCCGAAAAATTTGTTTGCGGCCGATACTTTCATCTCTATCGCGTTGAGGCCGAGCAACAGCTTATTAGTGAATGTGTTCAGCGGCCGCATGTTAGACGAGGGCTCGCGGTTGAGCAGGTTGCGGAATCGGCGTACCGTCCATACCAGCGGAAAAAGCCCGCCGTAGAGGTAATAATTCTCGATTTTGCGGAAGCCAGCTTGCTGCAACACCGCCCGCAGCGTGGCGATACGGTAGCGCCGGTAATGGCCCACAAACACGTCGTGCCCGCTCCACAACGACTTAAAGGCCGGTACCGTGATGAAGAACGAATTATTGTCGCCTACGCACGCCGCTTTCACGCTCTGCAGCATCTGCAAGTCGTTTTCCAAGTGCTCCAGCACGTCCATTAGTACTACCAGCCCGTTCTCGATGCGCGCCGGGATGGCGTGCACTTTTTCCACTTTGGTGCCGCGCGTCGGGGCCATTTCGGCTTCCGAATAGCCAATGTCTACCAGATATATCTGGGCGATTTTGGGGCCGTATTCCTTTTCCAGCTCCAGCGCGAAAAAGCCCGAACCCGAGCCGATATCCACGATGGTCAGCGGCTTGCCCCCGGCCAGCGCGCGCCGCGCGGCGCGCAGCAGCGGCAGCTTTTTGCTTTGGTAATACCAGTGACTGTCGGGGTCGACGCCGTTTTCAAGTTCTTTTAAATCCATGCGCAGGAGTTGACCCTAGACTAAGCTAGGACCGGCAAATATAACCGGTCCTAGTTTCTCCAACTAGCGAGGGGGTAGGGCTGGCTGCGAAGGGCCTACCACAGCTGCTGCACCTGCGAGCGAATCAGGCGGTCGTAGATGCCGCGCACGGCGGCTAGCTGCTCGCTCGTCAGTGCGGGCAACGTTGCGGCTTTCAGGTTGGAAAGGAGCTGCTCGGGCTTCGACGCACCGGGGATGATGCAGCTTACCTCCGGGAACATGAGTATCCAGCGCAGGGCCAGCGGTGCCAGCTCGGGCTGGTCCGGAAACAGGTTTTTCAACTCCTCCACGGCCGCCAGGCCCGTGTTGTAGTCTACCCCGGCAAAGGTTTCGCCCTTGTCGAAGGCCGCACCGTCGCGGTTGAAATTGCGGTGGTCGTCCTTGTCGAACTGCGTTTGGGCCGAGAATTTACCGGTGAGCAACCCGCTTGCCAGCGGCACCCGCACGATAATACCCACATCGCGCCGCGCCGCTTCCTGAAAGAATAGCTCGGCTGGCCGCTGCCGAAACATATTGAAAATTATCTGCACCGTGGTCACATTCGAAAACTCGATGGCTTTCAGGCCTTCTTCCACCTTTTCCACGCTCACGCCCAGGTTCAGAATTTTGCCTTCTTCCTTGAGCCGGTCAAAGATCTCAAAAATCTCGGGGCGATAATACACATCCGTGGGCGGGCAGTGCAGCTGCACTAGGTCTAGAGTTTCGAGGCCCATGTTGCGCAGGCTGTCTTCCACAAAGCCGCGCAGCGCGGCCGGCTGGTAGGCCTCGCTGGTATGTGGCTGCAAGCGTCGGCCGCACTTGGTGGCTACAAAAATGCGCTCGCTGGCGCGACTGCGCACGAGGCGGCCCACGGCTTTCTCACTTTCGCCGTCGCCATACACGTCGGCCGTGTCAATGAAGTTGATGCCCGCGTCGACGGCAGCGTTCAGGATATGGTCGGCGTTGGCGTGGCTGAATGGCTCGCCCCACTTGCCACCCACCTGCCAGGTGCCGAGGCTGATTTCAGAAATGGAGAAGCCGGTTTTGCCGAGAATGCGCTGGTTCATGGGGGGTAGGAAAAGGAATCGGTTGCCTCAGACTAACCCGTATAGCCGCCGCAAGTTGCATTTCCCGCCTTTTTTCCACTCAGGCAGCTCTCCAAAGGGGGTAGCAGCACGGCTGCCAGGCCCAGTCTTCAGCCCGGGGTTTGCGTCAGGCTAACCGAGTTCAGGCAGTAACGCAGGCCAGCGGGCGCGGGCCCGTCGGGAAAAACGTGGCCCAGGTGGCCACCACACACGTTGCAACACGCCTCGATGCGCTGCATGTGGTGGCTGTCATCGAAGGTATAACGAATGGCATTTTTGGCCACCGGCTGCGTAAAGCTCGGCCAGCCCGAAATGGCGTGGTACTTCGTGGCCGCGTCGAATAAGCGGCTGCCGCACCCGACGCAGGCGTACTGGCCCGGCTCGTAGCGGCGACAGTACGCGTTGCGATACGGCGGCTCGGTGCCCCGCTGCCGCAGCACCTGGTACTGCGCCGGGGTAAGCTGCGCCCGCCACTCGGCCTCGGTTTTTTCGACAAGACGAGGCGGCTCAGGGTTACTATATTTGGCGTAGTACAGAATATCAAGCCAGCGTAGCACAGGTGATAATTGAGGGAGGTGACGTGACGCGCACAAAACTGCGCAAAAAGCATGAGCTAAACCGGGCGGTGCGTAGCTAAGCCGCCGCTGGGGCCGCCGACCTTTTCCAACTCAGCAGCAGCACGCCCAGCACCACCAACATGGTGCCGCCAATCTGAGCCATAAAAATGGGCTCGTGCAAAAAGAAATGCGCCTGCGCTATCGTCGAAATCGGCCCGATACCGCTGATAATCGCCACGTTATTGGCCCCGATTCTTTTCAGGCCCTGCGATATCAAAAAGGAGGGTAGGACGGTAGAAAGCACGGCCAGCAACAGGCCGTAGCCCCATAGCTCTTGGCCAGCCGCCAGCAGGTGGCCGTTGCCCACCAAAGCATAGTGCGCAAAAATACCCGCCGTGGCCGCCAGCATGGCGTAGGCCGTGAATTTATTGGCCCCGATGAGCGGAATCAATTGCCCACTGCCCGCGATGTACATGGAGTACGTGACGGCGCAGAGAATCACCAGGAGGCTGCCGAAATAAAGCCCTTGCCGGCTGGTATCAAGCGTCAGCTCGCCCGCGTAGGCAATCGCAATGCCGAGGTACGTTAGCAGCAGCGCCCACTTCTGAATGGCAGTAATGCGCTGCTTAAACACAAGGGCATTGATAAACACCACGAAGCTGGGATATAGAAACAGCAGCAGCCGCTCGAGGCCGGCCGACACATATTGCAGGCCCATAAAATCGAGCAAGCTGCTCACGTAGTAGCCCAGCATTCCCACGGCCATTACCAGCAGCCACTGGGCGCGCGTCATGCGCACGTTCGTTTTTTGGCCCGACACCACTAGCGCCACGCCCACATAAAAGGGCAGCGCAAACACCATGCGCAGCGTCAGCAACGTCAGCGCATCGGTATGAGTAGCGCCAAATGCTAGCTTCACCACAATGGCTTTGGTGGAAAATAAGATGGCCCCGAGCAGGGTGATGATGAAGCCAGCGATAGGTAGCGTAGGACGAGGCGGGTGCATTAAATTTTAGAAAAAAAACAGGTAACCAGGCTCCAAGCGTAGACGGCAACGTGTAAAACCAAAACGGCCGCCCCGGTTTCCCGAGGCGGCCGCTTAGCTAATTAGCGAAACGCAGTTTATAGTACTGCCGCACCCGTCTCCTGCATCTTGATAAGATTCAGGGCCGAACCCGCCTTAAACCAGGCAATCTGGCCTTCGTTGTAGGTGTGGTTAACGGTGATGAGGTCGGTGTCGCCGTCGGCGTGGCGCAGGCGTATTTGCAGCGGCTGACCAGGCGCGAAGCTCGTGAGGCCGAGGATGTCGATTTGGTCGTCTTCTTCGATAAGGTCGTAGTCGGCCTTATTGGCGAAGGTGAGGCCGAGCATCCCCTGCTTCTTGAGGTTGGTTTCGTGAATACGGGCGAAGCTTTTTACCAACACAGCGCGCACGCCGAGGTGGCGGGGCTCCATGGCGGCGTGCTCGCGCGAGCTGCCTTCGCCGTAGTTCTCGTCGCCGACCACGATGCTGCCGACACCCATGCTCTTCAGCGTGCGGGCTGCCATCGGCACGGGTACGTAGGGCTCGCCCTGAATACCGCTCGATTTCACCGCGTTAGTTTCGCCTGTAAAGGCATTGGTGGCGCCGATGAGCATGTTGTTGGAAATATTGTCCAAGTGGCCGCGGAACTTGAGCCACGGGCCGGCCATGCTGATGTGGTCGGTGGTGCACTTGCCTTGCGCCTTGATGAGCACACGCAGGTTCAGCAGGTCGGTGCCTTCCCAGGGCTTGAAGGGCTCAAGCAGTTGCAGGCGGTCCGAGTTGCGGTCCACGAGCACCTGAACGGCGCTGCCGTCTTCGGCCGGAGCCTGGAAGCCAGCATCTTCTACAGCGTAGCCAGCGGGCGGCATTTCGAGGCCGCGCGGCTCGTCGAGCTTCACAGCGCCGTTTTTGCCGGGCAGCGTATCGGTAAGCGGATTGAAGGTCAGGTCGCCGGCGATGGCGAAAGCCGTCACGATTTCAGGCGAAGCCACAAACGCGTGCGTGTTCGGGTTGCCGTCGTTGCGCTTGGCAAAGTTGCGGTTGAAGCTCGTAATGATGGAGTTACGGCGCTTGGGGTCGTCGGTGTGGCGGGCCCACTGCCCAATGCACGGGCCGCAAGCGTTGGCAAGTACTACCCCCCCCATCTCAGCAAACGTGTCGAGCAAACCATCGCGGGCCACCGTGTAGCGCACCAGCTCCGAGCCAGGCGTGATGGTGAACTCAGCCGCCACGTGCAGACCTTTTTCTACGGCCTGCTTAGCAATGCTAGCAGCGCGGGTAATGTCTTCGTAGCTCGAGTTGGTGCACGAGCCAATGAGGCCTACTTCGAGTTTCTCGGGCCAGCCGTGCTCCTTTACGGCAGCAGCAAACTGCGAAATCGGCCAGGCGGCATCCGGCGTGAACGGGCCGTTCACGTAAGGCTCCAGCGTGTTGAGGTCGATTTCGATGAGCTGGTCGTAGAAGTCGGCAGGGTTAGCGTACACCTCATCGTCGGCGCGCAGGTGAGCACCCACGCCTTTGGCAAGCTCCGCGATTTCGGCGCGGCCGGTGCCACGCAGGTAGTCGCCCATTTTCTCATCGTAGCCGAATACCGAGGTCGTAGCCCCGATTTCGGCGCCCATGTTGCAAATGGTGCCTTTGCCGGTGGCCGAGAGGCTTTCCGCGCCTTCGCCGAAGTACTCTACGATAGCACCGGTACCGCCTTTCACGGTCAAAATACCAGCTACGCGCAGGATAACATCTTTAGCCGACGTCCAGCCGTTCATTTTGCCAGTCAGCTTCACACCGATGACTTTCGGGAATTTCAACTCCCAGGCCATGCCGGCCATTACGTCTACTGCATCGGCGCCGCCTACGCCGATGGCAATCATGCCCAGGCCACCCGCGTTGGGGGTGTGCGAGTCGGTGCCAATCATCATGCCGCCGGGGAAGGCGTAGTTTTCGAGTACTACCTGGTGAATAATGCCCGCGCCGGGCTTCCAGAAGCCAATACCGTATTTATTAGAAACCGAAGCGAGGAAATCATAGACTTCGCGGTTTTCATCGTTGGCAATGGCCAAGTCCTCGGTAGCGCCGTCTTTGGCCTGAATCAGGTGGTCGCAGTGTACGGTGCTGGGCACGGCCACCGTGGGCTTGCCGGCTTGCATGAACTGCAACAGCGCCATCTGGGCGGTGGCGTCCTGCATGGCCACGCGGTCGGGGGCGAAGTCCACGTAGCTCACGCCGCGCTGGTGCGCTTCGCCTACTTTGCCACCGTAGAGGTGGGCGTAGAGGATTTTTTCGGTGAGCGTGAGCGGGCGGCCAACGGCC
>Ga0160428_1000438_pt1 | contig 47165 bp, 43 predicted proteins | sample SolpanmetagenomM_FD_108198 | JGI IMG/M metagenome (GOLD analysis project Ga0160428, IMG submission 108198) | Solar panel surface microbial communities from Lawrence Berkeley National Laboratory, California, USA - M | ecosystem: Engineered > Built environment > Solar panel > Unclassified ... | reverse complement strand
CTCAGCGGATAGACATGTGTGCGGATCGTGAACAGGATTGCACCAGTCCGCGGCAGGACGCTGAGCGTCTGCCGCTCGACCCGAAGGAAGAGCCGGTCAAGCGCGTTGTCTGGCGTGATCTCAGGGTTGCACTCGCTGCGGAAATGGCGGCCCGGGCGGAACAAGGCGTCGTTGTCGTACAGCCCCCAGTTCAGCCGCTCGACCAATTTGCCGCGCTGCAGATAGCGCGTCAGCCGATCCACCGGCCGGCCGAGCCGCTCGGCATATAGCGGCACCTTGACGTGAACGTCGCCGAGCTTCTGTCCCAGTTTCTCCAACAGGCGCCAACCGGGCGAGAAGCATAGCGTGCCCGCGATCAGATACGGCACGCCGTCCCGGAGCTCCAACAGGCACAGATCCTCCTGAACCAGCAACGCCGCCGTCGTGAGCGGATCGTCCTGGAGGCTCCAGGTCTCGCTGCGTCTCAATAGGGCCCTATTCTAGGGCTGAAATCTTCAGCCAAGTTTTCACACGACCTCTGTAAATTTTTATACGTCGCAAACATCGGCTTTTGCACCATGTCCAGAGTCTTTTGGTGAGGTTTTCAGAGAAGTTCGGCGTGTGGGAGCCAGCTCGGTATTTCCGTCGAGTACGTCATGGTCCGTGTGCGTGAATTCGATATCCAGTGCAGATGCTAGGTCGAAAAATTGTCTGCGAACTTCTCTCGAGAACGGATTGCTGCGCTCGATTGCATCCAGCACTTCGGGAGCGTCGTCACGGACCATACCCACCCCCTCCATAAGTAGCTCGAAGCTTCTCGTCGTCATACGCGTGGGCAAGGGTTCCATCTGCACCAGCACTCTGGCAATCAAGTGAGTGAGGCCTTGCACCATCGCCGCTTCGCGGTCGTGAGCCTCTGGAGTGGTCAACACGACTTTAAGGTGCAAGACCCGGCGTAGGAAGGCTGCCACGCGGAGACTGCGCCCTCCCCGGATCGGACAAACAGCAATCTTCAGTCCGGCAATACCGGCTCGAGCGCTTTGTGGGCCGAATAGTGGATGCGTCGCGACGATCGCTATATCTTCTGGAAGGATTCGACGCATGATTTCTGCCGGAACCACTTTGACCGATCCCACGTCGACCACGAGTGATCCCGGCTGCAGATAGGGAACCGCTGCATGGATTGCGGTTTCCAGCTGATTAACGGGCGTTGCAAAGACCAAGACTGAACAGCTTGCCACCTTGCTCAAGGTGGTCAGAAGCGCTCCTTCGACCTCGACAGGTGGATCAGGGAGTAGCGAGGGATCATAGGCCAGCAGGTCTCGGAAATGCGGCCGAAGATGGCGAGCTAACAGGCGTCCGAACGCACCGAAGCCAATAATCCCGATCGAGCCTGGAGCGAAGTCGGTGCTGTTGTTGGTGGGCATTATGTCTCCAGAGACGGGCTGTGGTCCCACGAGTTCGTGGAACGGAGAAGTTCGGAGACGCTTGATCGCACGCAATGATCCGTAGACAAATAGACCGGTGGTCAATTATCTAGCCACAGGCTGCGTAGAGGTAAATCGCCATGGAACGCCGGGTATTGCTCGCTTCAGGAGGTGCCGCGTTCTTATCCAGCCTGACGTCGGGTCGACGCGCTTCCGCGCAAAGCCAATCGCGTTCAGTTCTGAAATTTGTGCCATCGGCTAATTTGACCGTGCTCGACCCGATCTTCTCTGGCGCTTATGTCAGCCTGTGCCACGGATACACCGTGTTCGACACCCTGTTCGGCTGCGACGCCGCTCAGGTCGTGCAGCCGCAGATGGCTGAAGGCTACACCGTCAGTGATGATGGCCGAACGTGGTCTATTACGTTGCGGGAAGGCCTACGTTTCCACGACGGCGAGGCTGTCCGCGCCACTGATTGCGTTGCCAGCTTGAAGCGATGGAGCGCGCGGCAGTCGGCTGGCCAGATCGTGGCCGGCTTCGTCGAGGATTGGACCGCGGCGGACGATCGTACTATTCGCATTGCGCTCAAGCGCCCCATGCCGACGCTGGCGACGATCATGGGCACGTCGGTGTTCCCGCCCTTCATCATGCCGGAGCGGCTAGCTGCCACCGATCCGGCCAAACCGATCACCGATATGGTCGGCTCTGGCCCATTCCGCTTCAAGGCGGACGAGTACGTCAGCGGCGACCGGGTCGTATACGAGCGGTTCGCTGATTACATGCCGCGTCCTGAACCGGCAGCTTGGACGTCCGGCGGCAAGGTGGCCAAGGTAGATCGAATCGAGTGGCAGATAATCCCTGATGCCGCTACCGCAGTCGCTGCCCTGCAGCGAGGCGAGGTCGACTGGCTGGAGCGTCCAGTGGCAGACCTTCTCTCAGTGCTGAAAGCCGATAAGGGTGTGAAGCTTGACGTTATCGACCCGACGGGCTGGACGGGTTTTGTCCGTTTCAACCAACTGCAGGCGCCGTTCAACAATAAGGCGGTCCGTCAGGCGGTGATGGCTGCGATCCATCAAGAAGACTTTCTGCGCGTTGCAACCGGTGACGATCCGTCCTCCTACACCGTGTGTAAATCCATGTTTCCGTGCGGGACCGCACTCGGCACCCAGGCCGGCACCTCGGCCATGCCCGGCGATATCGCGGCGGCGAAAGCCTTGCTGCAGAAATCCGGCTATGCCGGCGAGAAGGCGGTGCTGCTCGGGGCCACGGACAATCCACCCCTAGGCGACTTCGCCGAACTCGTCGCCGACACCATGCGCAAGATCGGCATCGACGTCGATCTGGTCACCACGGATTGGGGAACCGTGACACAGCGACGGGCCAAGAAGGAGCCGGTATCGCAAGGCGGGTGGTCGGCCTTCGTGTCGAACGTCAATGGCCCCGCCATCATGAACCCGGCGATCGACTTCCTCATCCGAGGGCAAGGCCAGGGTCCCGGTGGCTATTTTGGCTGGTACGAGAACGCCGACGTCGAAACCCTGACCCGGTCATGGCTGGAGGCGGGCGATGCGGCCGACCGAAAGCGTACCGCCGACCAGATCCAGGCGATCGCATTCGCGACCGTGCCGGAGATCCCACTCGGTCAATACGTGCAGCGGACTGCCTACCGACGCAACGTCACTGGCATGCTGCAAGGGCCTGCGGTACTACCCTGGAACATCAGCAAAGCCTGAGCGGTGCTGGACGGCCACGCTGGCTTGGTGCCCTGTGTGGCCGATATCAGCGGAGACCCGATGCCGGCCAAGACCAACGTTTCGACCGAACCGTCCAAGCAACGACGGGGACGAAAGCCCACCGGCAGCCCGGACGCGCTGACCAAGCAGCGTATCGTCGCCGCCGGGCTGACGCTGCTCGACGTCCAAGGCGCGCACGGCTTCAGCGTGCGCGATCTGGCACGCGCTCTCGACGTCTACCCGGCCTCGATTTACTGGCACATGGGATCGCGCAACGGTCTCTTAGCCGCGATGGTGGCGGCCGTATTGGCCGACGTCGCTCCGATCGAAACCCATACGCGCTGGCAGGATTGGCTGCGTGACCTATTCGGCCGCTACCGCGCGGCGATCCGATGCCATCCACAGGCGGCCGCGCTCATCGGCGCGCAACTCGTCTCCAATGCCAGCATCGACTTCGACTTGATCGAGGCGATCCTGCGGACGTTGAGCGATGCCGGCTTCCGCGATGCGCGGTTACGAGAGGCGTTCAGCGTCGTGATGGCAGCACAGGTGGGCTTCGTTACGACGGAGTTCGCCCCCGCACCTGAAGAACACGCAGAGCAATGGTCGGCCGACATGCAGGGCTTGATCCATTCCGTGGACGCGACACGCTGCCCGATACTCGCCGCAAATCTCGACCAAATGACGAACCAGAGCTTCGCGCTTCGTTGGGAGAACGGCCGCACGGCGCCTATGGATACAGCGTTCCGCCTCTACGTCGATACGGTTATCGCCGGTCTCGAGGTTCTGGCACGACAATGATCGTTGACCGGGACAAGTGGTCGCGGTATTTGTCCACTGGACAATTAATTACCGTGAAAGAGCTTGTGTGATGGACGGGTACACGACGATTTCGTCTCCCTTGGACGCCGCACTGTCCGAAGCTCGAGAACGCTACATCGCCCGTAACCATGCCAGCCGGGCCGGTCTGGCTCTGGCCGCTACCGTCATGCCGGGGGGCAACACGCGCTCCGCCCTGTTCTACAAGCCGTTTCCGCTCGTCATCGCTCGCGGCGAGGGTGCTTGGCTCTGGGACATCGATGGGCACCGCTACCTTGATCTGCTCGGCGAATTCACCGCCGGCCTGTATGGCCACTCTAACCCGGTGATCCGAGAAGCTCTCCTGACGGCGCTGGACGGGGGGCTTAATCTCGGCGGTCATAATGCCTTGGAGGCCGAGCTGGCGCGTCTGATCTGCGACCGCTTCACCTCCATCGAGCGCGTCCGGTTCGCCAATTCGGGGACTGAGGCGAACCTGTTGAACATCATGGCTGCCCTTCATTTCACCGGCCGCAAGCGCGTTCTGGTGTTTGAGGGCGGCTATCACGGCGGGGTGCTGACCTTCGCGCATGGCCCGTCGCCGGCCAACGTGCCGCACGACTTCATCTACGGCAGCTACAACGACATCGAGGGCACCCGCGCGTTGATCGAGGCGAATGCCGACCAACTCGCTGCTGTTCTGGTCGAGCCTATGCTGGGCGCTGGTGGCTGTATTCCCGCCGATCCAGCTTTCCTCGTAGCTATCCGGGAGGCGACGTCGGCCGCGGGCGCGCTGATGATCCTGGACGAGGTTATGACCTCACGCAGCAGCGGAGGAGGCATGCAGGCCTTGCTCGGTCTGGCGCCGGATCTGACGTCGCTGGGCAAGTATATCGGTGGCGGCATGTCGTTCGGCGCCTTTGGCGGCCGCACCGACGTGATGGCGCAATTTGATCCCGGGGTGCCGGGGGCACTGCCGCATGCGGGGACTTTCAACAACAACGTCATGACAATGTCGGCAGGCATCGCCGGGTTAAGCCGTCTGTTCCCACCCGCGACTGCCGACGCGCTACGGACGCGCGGGGATGATCTGCGTGACCGCCTGAATGGACTGTGCCGTAAAGCCGGCGTCGCGATGCAGTTGACCGGATTCGGTTCGGTCATGAACGTGCATTTCACCGCCAGGCCGGTGCGGACGCCCGCCGATGCCGCCGGCTCCGACCAGCGGCTGCGCGACCTGTTCTTCTTCGACATGGTGGAAGCTGGCATCTACCTGGCACGTCGTGGCCTGATCGCCTTGGCGCTGCCTATTGGCGATGCGGAGATCGAGCAGGTCGTCGAGAGCGTCAGCGCCTTCATTGCCCGCCGACGCGTTCTGCTGGCAGGCTGACCCGATGACGGCACTGCGCGGGAAAGTCCAGACCGTCACTGGATTGATTGATCCGGCCCACCTGGGTCGCACCATGATGCACGAGCATCTCATGATCGACCTCAACCCGCCGCGCATCAGGGCCGAAGCGGTGGGACCCGGAGATCAGCTCGAGCTCTGCGACTGTTTCGCCGTGCGATGGGGCAGCCAATACCGGCGCAAGAACTTCCAGCTTGATGACCGTGCCCTGGCGGCTCGCGAACTGTCGAAGCTGCGTCAGGCTGGCGGTAACTCGCTAGTCGAGCTGACCGTGGGTGGGCTACGGCCGGATCCGAATGCGCTGGTAAAGATTGCACGCGACACCGGCGTGCAGATCGTCATGGGATGCGGCCATTACGTCGCCGAATACCACGACCCCGCCAATGCCACCCGTAGTGTTGATGATTTCGCCCACGAGATCATCGGTCAGATCACCGAGGGCGCGTGGGGAACAGACGTGAAAGCTGGGATAATCGGCGAGATCGGGTGCCAGGCACCTTGGACCGCCGACGAGAAGCGGGTCATGCGCGGCGCTCTGATCGCCCAGGCCGAAACCGGCGCAGCCCTGAATGTTCATCCCGGTCGTGATCCCGACCAGCCCGCCGAAGTAGTTGCTTTCGCGCGTGATGCCGGCGCGCCGCTCGACAGAGTGATCATCAGTCACATTGACCGGACCATCTTCGACGCGGACCGTCTTTTGCGGTTGGCAGACACCGGCTGCGTGTTGGAACTCGATCTGTTTGGCTGGGAAACCAGCCATTACTTCCCCAACCCGGACATCGACATGCCGAACGACGCAATCCGGCTGCGGTGGTTGCGCCTTCTCCTCGATCATGGACACGGCAGCCGCGTCCTGATCAGCTCTGACATCTGCGAACGAACCCGCTTATGTGAATACGGTGGTCATGGTTACGGCCATATCCTGACCAACGTTGTCCCTTTGATGCTACGCCGCGGCTTTGACCAGAACGAGATCGACAAATTACTGATTTACAATCCAGCTATATTACTTACCTTCATATAATTGGTTGGTGATCTTAAATTACTATAATTATATGGAATAACGAGACGCAAATTTTACAGATCGCAATTGCTCTATTTTTAATTACAGTTGAAACGACTGCGTTAAAGCCATTTTATTTGCAACGCACAGCATTGAATCCTGAGTAGATATGTGTAGATGCGTAGTGTGAGTGTTGCCGTCCCTCAAGTCAGGTTGTCGGCAAGCTTTCGATCTCGCTGAGATCCCAAAATAATCCTGCCATGAGCCTCATTGCTTCTCGGGTAATTGGAACCAGCATGTGCTCGTCCGGTGCGTGCTGGGCGCAGGCGCCGTAGGAATGCGGCACCCAGAGTGTCGGCAGGCCGAGAATCTCGGCAAAGACGTGGTTAGGTAGCGTACCGCCAATGTTCGGCAGAATGGCCGGTTCTAGCCCCAGCGTCTTCCGGATGGACGCAACGGCCCAGCGAACCCATGAACTGTCGGGGTCGAGCCGGGTGGCCGGTGCTGTCTCTCCACGCGCAGCGGCGGCTTTAACGTTGGTAAAGCCGTGTTGCGCAAGGTGCGCCTGCAATGCCGGGACGATCACTGCAGGGTCGGTGCCGACGACGAACCGGAGTTGCACCACCGCCGTCGCATTTGGCGGGATCGCGTTCACCGGTGCAGCAGGGGTGCCGCAGGTGAAGGCGAGCACCTCTAACGTGTTCCAGCCGAACAGGCGTTCGGCGGGGGTCAGGTCGGGTTCGCCCCATGCGGCGTCGAGCGCCGGGTCGCTCGAGCCGCCGCCGACCGTCACGCCGGCCAGCGCGGCGCGGACGGCGGCGGGGATGCCGGCCGGGCGGAGTGCCTCGACGCGGATGCGGCCGTGCCCGTCGACTAGGGCGGCGATGGCGTTGGCGAGCACGGTGCCGGGATTAGCGACCACGCCACCCCAATTGCCGGAATGAACGCCGCCCGCGCGCGCGTCGACGCGCAGCTCGACGTTGCAGGCGCCACGCGCACCGAGGAAGAGCGTCGGGCGGTCGGCAGCCAGGCGCGGGCCGTCGGAGGCGATCAGCACGTCTGCCGCCAGCGCCTCCGCTTCCGTGCGGCACAGCGCCGCTAGACCCGGGGAGCCCACCTCCTCCCCCATCTCGAACAGCAGCTTTGCGTTGAAGCCGAGCCGGCCGCCGCGCACGCGCAGCACCTGCTCGAGCGCCGCCAGGTTGATGCTGTGCTGGCCCTTGTTGTCCGCCGTGCCGCGGCCATACCAGCGATTACCGTCCGGGGTAACTTCCCAGGGGGATCGCCCGTCGCGCCACTCCCCCTCTTGGCCCCGCACCACGTCGCCATGGCCATACATCAGAACGGTCGGCGCGACCGGGTCCTCCAAGCGGGAGGCGAGCAGGAAAGGCGGGCACCCGGGAACGCTGTTCTCGACCAGCCGGACCTCGAAGCCCATGCGGGCGACCGTCGGGCCGATCTCATCGATAAGATAGCGGCGCAGCTCGGCCGCGCGTTCCGGAACCTGGCTTTCCGTTGGCCGGGCGACGCGGCGCGCGAGGTCGGTACGGAAGCGCCCGTCATCGAACACCGCGAGGGACGCGGCGATCGCAGCCTCGCGGGCGGCGGCGGGGGTCGGCGGTGTCACCGGCGGCCCGGTCAATACGCGCCGGCCCAGCCGTCGCGGCGCGGGTCGCTGCCGGCCATGCGGACCCCGTTCTCGATGATCCGGATGCATTCCAGGCTGCACGCGCCGCCCAGCCGGGGAAGCTGATGCAGCGTGTGACCGCGCGCGCGCAACCCGTCCACCGTCGTGTCCGGGAACCCGGCCTCGAGCGTCAGCGCGTCCGCCCCGCCATGCGGCCAGTTTGCCTCCTGACCCGGCTGCTCGCTGGTCCAGCGCGGTGCTTCGGCAACCTGTTGCGGGTCCAGGCCAAAATCGATCAGCCCAACCAGCGCTTGCAGGTTGACTTGCACCTGGTTGTCGGCGCCAGGCGTGCCGAGCAGCGCCCAGGGCCGGCCGCCTTGGAACACCATGGGCGCGTTCATTGTGTGGCGCACGGTATTCCCGGGCTGCAGGGCGTTGGCGTGGGTGGGTTCCAGATGCCAGCAGGTCATCCGATTGTTCAGCAACACGCCAGTGCGTCCCGCGGTGACGCCGGAGCCGAACGCGTTGTTCAAGCTTTGGATGGCGGACACGCAGTTGCCGGTGGCGTCGACGACGCAGAAGTAGGTGGTGTCGCCATCAGTCTGCCCGGCGGTGGCGAGCGGCACGGCGGCGGCGCGCGCCGGGTCGATGCGCGCGGCCTGCGCAGCGACGTAATCCGCCGCCCAGAGTGGCTCGGGGCGCAGATCGGGAGTGCCGGCGTGGCGTTCGCGGTCCAAAAAGGCGAGCTTTTTCGCTTCGACCAAGAGGTGGACCAGCTCCGCGCTGTCGCCCTCCAGCGCGGCGAGATCGAACCGTTCGACGATGCCGAGTTCCTCAAGCAGGACGAAGCCGGTCGAGGGCGGCGGCGTTTGCCGGACTTCGAAGCCGCGATAGGCGGCAGAAAGCGGCGCCTCCACCCGGGCGCGGACGCGAGCGAGATCGGCCGCTGTGATCGGCACGTCCATCTCGGCAAAGGCGGCGACGAGGTCGGCGGCCAAGGTGCCGCGGTAGAACCCTTCCGCACCCTCGCTCGCGATCCGGTCGAGCGTCGCCGCCAGCTCCGGCTGGACAATCAGAGTGCCCAAGGCGGGCGGCTCGCCGTCTCGGAGGAACGTGGCGCCGCTCCTGGCGTCGGCATGCAGCCGGGCTAGCGAGGTCGTGGCAAAGTGGCGATAGGTATGCGTGGCGGGAACGCCGTCTCGCGCCAGCGTGGCGGCCGGGGCGCATAAGGCGGCCCAGGCTTGATCGCCGAGCGCTGCGTGCATCGCCGCGAGGCCGGCCAAGGTGCCGGGCGTGCTGACGCTCTGCGGCCCCGAAAGCGGCATACCCTCGGCATATCGTGCCGGCGTGGCGGCGGCAGGAGCGGCGCCAAGGCCGGTAAAGACGGTGCTGACCCCGGTTGCGGCCGACCACGCGTGGTAAAAGCCATCGCCGCCGAGGCCGGACATGTGCGGCTCCACGACGCCCAGCGCGAGGGCGGTCGCCACCGCCGCGTCCGCCGCGTTGCCGCCGGCCTTGAGCACGTCGAGCCCCACCTGCGTCGCGGCCGGGTGGTTGCTGGCAACCGCGCCGTTGCGGCCCATGATCAAGGGGCGGTGGGTCTTGGCATGGGAGCGCATCGTGGTGGGGCCTCAGTGCGGGTCTGGGTGACTTGGCGGGCGCTTGTGGTCGGGCGCAGGGCTTATACCGAACCGATGCAGGACGTTGCGCAACAGCCGGTCGAAACGGGGATCGACCGAGAGCACCCAGGCGGCCGCGACCGCGCCGGCGTTGAACACGCGCCCGCCTTCCGGGCGCTCCCAATGGATCATCTCCGCCGATAGCCCGTCGAGCGTCGGCGTGACCTGGTCGAACCAGTCGAGATAGGCGTCCAGGTGACCGCGCCGTGGCCGGAGGCCATGGGCGATCACCTCGATACCCTCCTGCTCCGGCGGCAGGTGCCCGCCCGGCGGCACGATCGTGGTCATGCGGCGCAGCGTCGCGAGCGTGAGATCCCACTCGTGACCGATCGCCCGCGGTAGGCCACCATCTGGCGCTTGGCCGAATACCCCATCCGCCTCAAGGCCGACCTCGTGGGGTTCGTGAAACAGCGGGTGGTCCGGGTGCACCGCCTGGTAATGGCCGAAATCGTCGCCGGTGGCGAAGCCCCATCCCGCCGTGTCGAGCCCGACCAGCGCCACCGCCGGGCGATCCGAGAAGCGCAGCAATCCGCCCCGTGCCCAGTCCTGGCTATGGAATTGCTCGCCGTGTGGCCCGCAGGGACGGCCGATCCGGATGTCCATTCCCGGCATCGCGGTCTTGCGCTGCTCCATGACGCCCAGCGTTTCGTCGAAGCTGACGCGGGAGTGCATGGTGTTGCCGGAGAGCACGATGGCGGCCCCGCCGGCGCGCAGGTAGCGATCCAACCCATCCAGGGCCGGAATCGACCAATACTCGCTGTGGCCCGAGACGATCACGGTGCGGTACCCGTCAAGAAGGTCCGGCTCCAGATGAAGATCGAAATCGCTCGCGACATCGTAGGTGTAGCCGGCCTGGTCGAGCCAAACGTGCAACTCCCGCTCCAGCCGCACCCATTGGGAGAAGCCGGCGCCCTCGGGGTCGTACAGCGCGTACGGGCTGGCATTCGGCCAGGGCAGGCGTAGCCCGGTGTAGTAGCTGGGCTGTCCGTGCCGATGGAACGTGTAGGAGCTGTAGGCCGGCGCGTCGGGATGGCTGTTAGCTAGGCCGACGGCGCGGCGCGGCCAGGTTGCGGCACCCGGCGTGTTCGCCGCGAAGGGCGTCGTCGCGTAGGCCAGCCAGGTGCTGGCGGCGCAAAGAACCAACACCGGCGCCTTTGCTGCGCCCCACGCGGGCGCGACGGAGAAGGTGATGTCGTAGGTGAGCGGGACGCCCTCATGCTCAAAGGCGACGCGGCCCACATAGAGGCCGGAACGCGCATCGGCCGGAAGGTCGAAGGCTTGTGTCGCATCCCAGCGGCAGTCCACTAGATCGTCGGAGGAGAGACGCAGGCCATGGCCGCGCGTCGGGTCCTGCAGGGGGTCGTAACTGTCCTGGCCATAAGGCCCGATCGGTTGCGGGTCGAAGCTGGGGCCGCCGATCATCCAGGTCGCGTGATTGATGATGCGGCCAGTGCGTTGATGCCCGCTGACGTCGCCGACCGCTTCGCCGCGCTCCTCCCGCAGCGGCCAGCAGGCCAGCACGTAGCGGCCGGAGGGAGCCAGCAGCGCCCGATCTGCCACGCGGGCGGCAAGCTCTTCCGGCGTGAGCGCCCGGGCGTGGATGGCCGGCATGGCGATGTCCGAGTCCAGGAGGCAGCAGACCACCTCCTCCCCGGCGGCCGCGCCGAGCCGCAGCGGCGCTCGGCCGGGTTGCACCGGCTCGGTCCGGAGCCAGTGTCCGACCGAGACACCGTTGAGCCAAAGCGTTACGGCAGTTCCGTCGAAGCACGCCGCAACGTGCTGCCATTCCCGCTCGGCCAGCCGCCCGCCCGCGTAGGTGCGCATCGCTGAGCCGTCACCGAGCTGCACCTCCAGGTCGCCGTTGGCGCCGAGAAGGAGGCCGATGCCGGCCGGGTCGGGCGCATTCAGCTGGCTGATCAGCGCTTGTCGCGCGTCCAGGCGCCAAGGTCGGACCCAGCATTCTAGCGAGAGTGCCGCCAGCGAGCACCGCGCCGGTAGGCCATTTGGGACGACGACGTAGGAGCCAGGGTGGATTGGCTGGGGCTGCGGCGGGGATGGCGGAAAGCGGTGCAACACGTCGTCTACCGTGCCGTCCTGCACGCGCGCTCCAAGCCGGCAAACGCTCAACTGGTAATGGTGCGTGCTGCTGATATGAAAGCGCACGGTCTCGCCGGCGCGGACGTTCTTTCGGTCGGTGTAGCCGTGTACGCCGGGCGGCTGCACCGCCGGGTGCGGCGGGATTGCCCATCCGTCGCTCATGCCCGGCGCACGTTCCAGAACAGCGTCACCGGAGCGTCGAGTACGCCGGTCACGTCCTTGCGGTAAGCGGTGGGCGAGTACCACTGGGTGATCGGGATATAGGGAAGGCTCTCGAACGCCTCCTTCTGGACATCGACCGCGATCGCCTTCTGCGCGGCAGGATCCGGCGCATCGAGCCATTGCTGACGCAACTCCTCCAACCGCGGCTCGGTTGGCCAGCCAAACCAGGCGCCGGTACCGTTGCCGCGCAGGATATAGGATGTACCAGGGTTGTCGGCCGTGAAGCCGGCGAACGGAATGGCAGCGCAACTCCAGCCGCCCTGGGAAACGGAATCCTTTTTGACCATGCGCCCGACGAACGTGCCCCAGTCGGACTCCGCCAACTGCACGTTGAGGCCGAGCTGCTGGAACAGCGCCTGCGTCACCAGCGCTTGCGCATGCACGGCGGGGTAATCGGAGGCGGAAAGGAGGATGATCGGCTCACCCCCGTAGCCGGACTCGGCGATGAGCCCCTTCGCTTTCGCCAGGTCGCGCTTGCCGGAAAGCGCCTCAAGCCCCGCCGCGTTGGCCATCGTCGAGTGCGATGGAAAGAACCCGACCGGGACGTCGCCGTACTCCGTGAGGTCGCCCACCGTGGCGGCGAGATAGTCGGATTGGTCGATCGCCGGCAGCAAGGCACGGCGCAGCTTGGGATTGTCGAAGGGCGGCTGAAGCTGGTTGAAGCGTAGGCCGCCGAGCCAACCGAGGGTGTTCGACACCTTCGTCGTGACCTGGGGTGAGCGCTTCAGGCTGGGCATGAGGTCGAACAACGGGCTCTCGACCCAATCGACCTCGCCGCGCGTCAGGGCCGCGACGGCGACGGAAGCTTCGGGCTGGATGATCCACTCCACCCGCTCGAAGTGCGCTACCTTGCTACCGGCGAACCAGGACGGTGCCTCGGTCCGCGGTTGGTAGCCGGCGAAGCGGGTGTAAACCGCCTGCGCTCCGGACACCCATTCACCCGGCACGAACTGGAACGGGCCGCTGCCCACGTATTCCTTGATCTGCTGAAATGGCGAGGTTTGGGCGATCCGCTCCGGCATGATGAAGCAGTTGCGGGCGCCCAGGGCGAACAGCATCTGCCGGAATGGCTTACTCAGCCGGAGCTGGAAACGTCGGTCATCCAGCGCCTTGGCCTCCTGCACCAGCGCCAGCATCGCCTGGCCGATCGGCTCCCGGCCAGCCCAGCGGCGGATGGATGCGATGCAGTCGGCCGCACGCACTGGCTCGCCATCATGGAAGCGCAAACCCTCGCGCAGCGCAAAGGTCCAGGTCAGCTCGTCGGCGGAGAGCTCGTGGCCTTCGCACATCTGCGGCCGTGCGACCCGGTCCGCGTCGACGCCAAACAGCGTGTCCCAGACCATGTACCCGTGAGTGATCGCGATCCCGGTGTTGGCCCAGATCGGGTCGGGGTTGGCGAGGTTTGCTGTCGGGACGAAGCGTAGCGTCGTGCGCGCCTCACTGCTGCCCTGCGCCCGCGCAGGGATAGCAGCACCACCAGAGAGGGCGGCTGAGCCCGCCAGGGCGGCGGCACCGGTCAGAACCTGCCTGCGTCTCATTGCGATGACGTCTCCATGCGCGAGTGGTGGTGAGGGATCAAAGCCCTGCCAGGGCGGCGTCGACCGTGGCGCCCAGGCAGTCGACGATGCGTTCGACGCCAGCGCGATCGACGACGTAGGGCGGGGCGATGATCAGGTGGTCGCCGCGATGCCCGTCTATCGTGCCGGAGGAGGGATACACGGCGATGCCGTTGGCCAGGCCCGCCCCTTTGAGCCGCGCGCCCAATCCCGCCGCCGGGTCGTAGGGACGGCGATGGCTCCGGTTCTCGACGAACTCCAGGCCCCAGAACAGGCCGCGACCGCGGATGTCGCCGACATGGGCATGGTTGCCGAAGCGCTCGGTCAGCGCGGCCTCCAGGTGCCGGCCCATGGCGCACACGTTCGCCAGCAGGTCCTGCTCGCGAATGATCCGCTGCACTTCGAGCGCGGCGGCGCAGGCGATGGGGTGCGCCTGGTAGGTATGGCCATGCGCGAAGGCGCCGCTGCCCGCCGAGAGCGCCTCGATGACCCGGCGCGAGACGAGCAACGCGCCGACCGGCTGGTAGCCACCCCCAAGTCCCTTGGCCACCGCCTGTAGGTCCGGCACGACACCTTCCTGCTCCCAAGCGTGGGTCGTGCCGGTGCGGCCCATGCCGCACATCACTTCATCGAGGATCAGCAGCGCCCCGTGTCGGTCGCAGACCGCCCGCATCGCAGGGAAGTAGCCCGGCACGGCCGTCACGCAGCCCGCTGTGGCGCCGACCACCGGCTCGGCGATGAAGGCGATCACACGGTCGGGCCCGACCCGCTGAAACTCCGCTTCCAGCTCCGCCGCGAGGCGCTCGACATAGGCTTGGTCGCTCTCTTCCGCTTCCTGTCCGTGATAGGCGAAGCAAGGAGACACGTGGCTGAAGCCGGTCGGCAGGATCGCCTCATAGGGTGCGCGCCGCCCGAGGTGACCGCTTGCCGCCATGGCTCCGAACGTGTTGCCATGGTAGCTCTGCCGCCGCGCGATGAAGTGCGTGCGCTTTGCCTCGCCACGCTCGACGAAATACTGCCGCGCCATCTTCAATGCCGATTCCATCGCCTCTGAGCCGGAGGAAACGAAGAAGGCGTGGCTAAGCCCGCCCGGTTCCTCCGCGAGCAGCAACTCGGCCAGCGCCTCCGCCGGCTCCGAGGTGACGAAGGTGGTATGGACGTAATCGAGGCGGCGCGCCTGTTCGGCGATGGCGGCGACCACGCGTTCGTTGCCGTGTCCGATGCAGGCCACCGCGGCGCCGCCAGCGGCATCGATCACCGATTGGCCGTTGGCGAGATGCAGCATCATTCCTTCGGCGTGGAGCGCGAGTTCCGGATCGGATCGTAGGCTTCGATGCAGCACGTGAGACATGGCTACCATTCCGGTTCAGTTCCGGACATCTAATCCGCCTCTTGTACGTTGTGCAAGAGGTCTTCACTGGTTGATCCTGCGACGGTCATCACTCACAAGAGCCAGGGTTGAGGGCGCGCCCCGGCAGGACATCAGGGAGCGGACGAGTTGGAAGAGCGGAAGCCGAACCGCAGACGCGCGAATGAACCCGCGTCAAAACAGGGAGGTGGGACCCTGAAGAAGGTTCCCGGCCTGACCAAGGAGGCGATCGTCGCGGCCGCGCTGGCGCAGATCGACAAACACGGTCTCGCCGGCTTCAACCTGCGCGCTCTCGCCCAAGCGCTCGGCGTGTATCCTACCGCGATCTATTGGTATGTGCCGACCCGCAACGCCATCTTGGCCGAGGTGTTGGAAAAGGTCATTGGCGATATTGTGCCCACGAGTTCGACCGACTGGCAGGGCTGGATCCGCCAAACCTTCACAGCCTGCCGTTGTGCGATCAGGGCGCACCCGAACGTGGCGCCGCTGCTCGGTGCCCACCTCGTCTCCAACACCACCGCCAACCTCAGCCTGGTCGAGGGAATGCTGGCTGCGCTCACGGAAGCGGGGTTTAGCGGAGCAAGACTGATCGCTGCCTACAACACGCTTCTCGCAGGACTGGTCGGCTTCACGACCCAAGAATTCGCTTCGATGCCTGACGACGCGCCGACGTGGCAGCGCCTGATGCAGGATCGCGTCGAGTCACTCCGGGGAGGACCCTACCCGATGATCGACGCCCATTTGGATCAGCTGGCCAACAAAGCGTTCATCATGCGCTGGCAGAACGGCATAGACGTCCCCCTCGATGAAGGCTTCTCTTTCTACGTCGAGACCGTAATCGCAGGAATCGCGGCGATGGCGCAGCGCTTACGTGACGATAAGAAGGTCGATGTCTAGCTTGCTTGTGGTTACGCCCAAGTGTTTCGCATTCGCAAATTTGGTGAGCCTTCAGACGTCGCAGATGTCTTTGCTTTGCACCGACCTCAACTCGGCGGTCGAGTGGAGCCGGACGTAACTTGCGGTGTAGGTAACGATCATGACGGCGTCCGAACTGCTCTCGCCTCTCCATCTCCGTCAGGTAATTTCGGGAAAGCGGCACCTGCCGTCGCGATCTTGCCCCAACCAGCGCCGGCCTTCCCGCTGCACGTTCGTTGAGAAAGGTTGTCCGATTACCATCAACTCGGATCAGGTATCGACAGGTGCCTCGAAAACTCCGCGCAATCAGCCTGCATAGATGTCCGGCTTCAGCACCTCCATAAACCGCCAAGCATTACCAATTTCCGTAAAGCCAAACTTTCGATACAGCTCATGTGCATCGGAGGTCAGCAGAAGCAGCCGTCGCAATCCTTGCAGGTCGGGATGTGCCGTCACGGCCTGCATGAGCCATTTCGAGATACCCTTGCCGCGGTGGCCTTCCAGCACGAACACGTCGGCAAGTAGCGCAAAGGTGGCGTGGTCAGAGACCACACGGGCAAAGCCGATCTGTGCAGCGCCCTGATAGACCCCGAAGCACAACGAATGCGCTATGGACTTCTCGACAACGTCACGCGGGATGCCCTTCGACCAATAGCTGTCTACGCTTAGAAAGGTATGAATTACGTCGAAATCTAAGCGAGTGGGATCGTGCGAGATTTCGTAGCCGGGTATGGACATCTGAATCATCAACCTTTGATCGCAACAAGCATTGCCTGATACTGCTCTTTCCGAAGCCGCTTTGGCAGAGCAGTGCGCACTCAATGGCTGCTCCTTGTCTCATGCAGCCCCGTTGCCGTTCTCGATCTTTTTCGGGACGGACTACGAGACGTCAGCGGCGGTGACGGGCTGTGTCGCTGAATTGGTAAGTTATTATATGTCACAGATATCCCTGGTTCGCGCCGTCGGGATCCATGCTGTGCTTGAGAAGCGACCTCTTAGTTTGTGGGTTCAGCGATCGCCGTCACTAGAGGCGGCTGCATGAACTCGATCGTCGCGCCGTCAGGACCAACGGCGTAGATCACCCGCGTTCCAGCCCGCGCGCCGCTCGCGATCGGCTGAGGTGTGCCCTGTGCCTTCCAGCCGTAGACAGCGATCCGCACGAGGAGCGCGTCGATGTCATCGACCACGAGAGCGAGATGCGCGAAGCCCGGATCGAACGGCTTGGCTGGCACGCTCGGCCGATCCAGGCCCTGATACTCCAGGAGTTCGATCGTCTGATCCGCTAACGACAATACCGCCAAGCGCACCCGTGCCCCATGTGCCCCCGTCACTTGGCCGAGGAACTCGCCCGCCATCTCACCCGTCCGCACGAGCCGCGCGCCGAGCTCATCGACCCAAAACCGAAGGCTCTCGTCGAGAGACGCAACCGCGAAGCCGACATGGTCGGCGCGGCGCACCTGGATGTTTGCAAGTCCCATCATGTGGGCCGTTCTACCGGCAAACGAGCCGGGCGTCTGCTTGGGAGGGGGTGGATAGCGGCGGACCCTTGTCGCTTTTGTGGTAAGATTTGCACTACAGGAAATTTTTACAACATGTGTCGCGCGCAAAGTATCGAACTCAGTAAAATCGCAACTGAACGGTTTACCCTGAATCGACCATGATTGTATCTAACATAAACAATGTTTGGTTTCGATCAGATTTCACGAATAAGAATCGAGTCAGCACTGTCGATGATTGACGTTAGTGATTGTTCGTACCCCCGTTTTATCTGCTTACATAGCAGAGTATCACGTCTTTGATTCTTGCCATTCTGCAACGAAGTGCCTCCTTGCTCATTAGGTCGCGGCCAAAAACGACACTCAGCGTGTGCTGGTTGGAGACATAGGTGAAACCAAGGGCGGAGATGCTGATGTACACGTCGACCGGATCTAGGTCAGTCCGGAAGGCGCCCGAAGCCGCGCCGCGCTGCAAGATCCGAGTGAGTTTGCTGATGATTGAGAAATTCGCCGCTGCGATCGAGCTGGATTGCTTCAGATAGCGCGCATTGTGTAAATTTTCGTTGTTGATCATTCGAACAAAGGCTGGATGGTCCAGGTAATACTGGAACGTGAATTCAGTTAGGAAGGCCAACGCGATGGGTGGAGACATCTGCTCAAAGTCGATCAATGCTTCCTGGTCACGGATGTCTTTGTAGACCGCCTCAAGAGCAGCGAGGTATAGTCCCTCTTTGCTGCCAAAATAATGATACACCATAGCTTTGTTGCTGTTGGTGCGGGCAACGATGGCGTCGACGCGCGCGCCTCCAAATCCCTTGATGGAAAATTCGAGCAGGGCGGCGTCGATCAATTCCTGCCGTCGGCGCTCCGGAGCACGTTCGTGCGGTGCGACCGGAGGCGCCGTGGGCACGCCGGGCTGCGCGTCAGTAGGTGGCACGGCCACCCGAAAGGTCGAAAACGGCACCGGTCGAGAAAGAGCACGCATCCGAACACAGCCAGTCCACCATCGCGGCCACCTCTTCAACCCGACCAAGTCGGCCCATTGGAATCTTGGATTTCGCGAACTGTGTAAAGGCCGGCGTCATCTGTTGCAGCAGCTCAGTCTCGATCATCGCGGGGGTGATGCAGTTCACCAGGATCGCTGTATCGACCAACTCCTTGCCGAGCGACTTGGTCAGCGCGATCACCCCGGCCTTGGAGGCCGAATACGCCGCGGCGTTCGGGTTGCCCTCCTTGCCGGCGACCGAGCTTATGTTGACGATGCGCCCGAATAGGGCCGCCTTCATGACGGGAACGATGGCCCGGGATACCAGGAACGTACCGTCCAGATTGATCGAGAGCACGCGACGCCAGTCCGCAAACGAATACTCCGCTACCGGAGCATTGGGTCCGGTAATACCCGCCGAATTGACTAGGATAGCGATGCCGCCGAAGCGCGCAACGGTGTCCCGCACGGCGTCGGCAACGGACGCCTCGTCCGTCACGTCGACGATGAACCCGGCCGCTTCCGGCAATTCCGCTGCGCACAGCGATACCTTCGTATCGCGGTCCCACAACGCGACCCGCACGCCACGGGCGGCAAACACCCGGGCGATCGCGAGGCCGATCCCTCCCGCGCCGCCGGTGATCACCGCGCAACCATCTCGCCCATCGGACATGACGTTCTCTCTCCCCATCTCGTCAATTTCGTTTACCAATTGACTCAACCAACCGGTTGATTGATGATTTATCGATAAGCCGTTCAAGCGGCGTGGTCCAGCGTGACGTCGGTCAGGCCAGGACAGGGAGGGTGCGGTGGCGTTTCAATTCGATTTCGATGCCGTGTTGGCGTATTGGCCCCAACTCCTGTGGGGCTGCATGCTGACGCTGCAGCTTTCCCTGTTAGCGATGCCGATCACGCTCGGCATCGCCATCCTCTGCGTCTACGTGCTGCAGATGCGCGAGCGCGTCTCGACGGTGGTGATCGGCGGCTTCGTCGAGGCGATCCGAAACACGCCGTTCCTGGTGCAGATCTTCTTCTTGTTCTTCGGCCTGCCCACCCTCGGCGTACGGCTCGACCCGAACGTCGCGGCGATCCTCGCTCTGGGACTGAACGGCGCCGCTTATGCGATCGAGATCCTGCGCGGCGGCGTCGAGGCGATCTCCCGCGGACAGGTCGAGGCCGGCGTGGCGCTCGGCCTGCGCTCGGTGCAGATCTTCCGCTACATCATCGTCAAGCCGGCCTTACGGGCCGTGTATCCCGCGATGACCAGCCAGTTCATCTTTCTGATGCTGACCTCCAGCATCGCGTCGTCGATCACCGCCTCGGAACTGACCCATGTCGGGGCCGAGATCGAGGCTGAGACGTTTCGTAGCTTCGAGGTCTACTTCACCATCGCCGTCCTATACTTGGTGATGTCGTTCGGATTGTCCCGGCTGTTCGCGATCGTCGGACGCCTCAGCTTCTCCTACCCAACGCGCTGAGTTCGGTCAGATGATCACCTCGCTCGGACCGGTGCAATACCTCCTGCTGCTGCAGGGCCTGCTCTGGACACTCGCTCTGTCCAGCGTCGGCTTCCTTTGCGGTGGCATCGGCGGCTTCGGCATCGCATTGGCCCGCAGCTCCGGCTTGCGCTGGCTCGAGAGCCTGGCGTCGGCTTTCATCGAGGTCTTCCGTGGCACGCCGCTGCTGCTGCAATTGTTCATCGTCTACTACGGCGTCGGGCTGCTCAACATCGACATGAGCCCCTGGTTGGCCGTCGCGGTGGCGTTGATGCTGCACGCGAGCGCCTTCCTGGGCGAGATCTGGCGCGGATCGATCCAGTCGGTCCCATTGGGACAGACCGAGGCCGCCACTGCGCTCGGGCTGCATTACGCGGACCGCATGCGCTACGTCGTATTGCCGCAGGCCGTTAAAGTGTCGATCCCAGCAACGATCGGCTTCCTGGTGCAATTGGTGAAAGGCACCTCGCTCGCAGCCATCGTCAACTTCACCGAGCTGTCGCGCACCGGCACCCTGCTGTCGAACCTCACGTATCGGCCGCTGATGATCTACGCGATCGTCGGCGCGATCTACTTCGTCGTCTGCTGGCCGCTGTCGTGGTTCGGCCGGGCGATGGAGCGGCGGTTCACGCCGGCAGACCGAACCTAAAACAACAAATAGACGGAGGCCATCATGTCCACATCGATCAAACGTCGCGTCGCCCTCGGACTTCTCGCGCTCGGCGTGGCAACGCTGACGATGCGCCCGGCGACGGCGCAAACCGTCGACGAGATCAAGCAGCGCGGCGTCGTCCGCATCGGCGTGCTGTCGGAGCTGCCGCCCTGGGGTTTCCTCGACGCCTCCGGCAAGCTGGCCGGCTACGACGTCGATGTCGGTACCCTGCTGGCCCAGAAGCTCGGCGTCCGCGCTGAGTTCTCCGGCATGACCGTCTCCGCCCGCATCGCGCAGTTGATGACCAATAAGGTCGACATGCTGCTCGCTACGATGGGCATGTATCCGGAGCGTGCCAAGGCGGTGCAGTTCACCGAGCCGTATGCCGGGCTGAAGATCATCCTGCTGGCCAACAAGAACCAGAAGATCGAGAAACTCGAGGATGCCGCCAAGCTGCGCATCGGCGTCACCCGCGGGGCCGCGCAGGATATCGCTATCACCAAGGGCCTGCCGCCTGGCAGCGACATCCGCCGCTTCGATGACGACTCCGCCGTGATCCAGGCGTTGGTCACCGGCCAGGTCGAGGCCGCCGGCGCCAACACGACCTATATCATCAACATCCGCAAGGTGATGCCGAACAACGAGTTCGAGCAGAAGCTCGTGTTCAACGACCAGTGGATGGGCGTCGCGACCCGGCCCGGCCAGAAGGATCTCAACACCTGGCTGAACGCGGCCATCGACGAGTTGAAGGCCAATGGCCAGCTGGATGCGATCAGCCAGAAGTGGACGGCGCAAAAGCTGCCGGACTTTCCCACCAGCCTGCCCGGCGTTCCCTACACGGTGCAGTAGCGCCCATGTCGCTCCATCAGGACGACGCGCCGGCCATCCTGATGGAGGGCGTCAACAAGTTTTACGGCAACTTCCAGGCCTTGAAGTCGATCGACTTTAGGGTCGGGGGCGGGGAACGGATCGTGCTGTGCGGTCCGTCCGGTTCTGGCAAGTCGACGCTGGTGCGATGCATCAACAAGCTTGAGACGGTGCAGAGCGGGCGCATCGTCGTCGATGGCATCGACCTGACCGCGAACCGCAAGAACGTCGATGCGGTGCGGCGCGACGTCGGCATGGTGTTCCAGCAATTTAATTTGTTCCCGCACATGACGGTGCTGCAGAACTGCATGCTGGCGCCCTTGCGGGTGCGCGGCACCACGAAGGAGGAGGCGCGCGAGACCGCGATGCGTTTGCTCAAGCGGGTGCAGGTAGAGGCGCAGGCGGAGAAATACCCGGCCCAGCTCTCCGGCGGGCAGCAGCAGCGCGTGGCGATCGCGCGGGCGTTGTGCATGTCGCCGCGCATCATGCTGTTCGACGAGCCGACCTCCGCCCTGGACCCCGAGATGGTCAAGGAAGTGCTGGACACCATGATCGGGCTGGCGGCGGACAACGTCACTATGGTGTGCGTCACCCACGAGATGGGCTTCGCCCGCGCCGTAGCCCATCGCGTGGTGTTCATGGCGGATGGCGAGATCCTGGAGCAGGCCCCGCCGGCCGAGTTCTTCGCCAGCCCCAAACATAGCCGGGCGAAGGCCTTCCTCGGCCAGCTTCTCAGTCACTAACCTCTAGGAACCGCGCGTGAGCCTGATCTACGTCCTAAACGGACCCAATCTGAACCTGCTCGGCGAGCGTGAGCCCGAGATCTACGGACATACGACCCTGGATGACATCAAGGCCAACTGCGAAGCCCGGGCGGCCACGCTCGGGCTGACCATCGACTTCCGCCAGACTAATTTTGAAGGCGATTTGATCGAGAGCGTGCATGAAGCCCGCCGCGAGGCGGCAGGCATCGTCATCAACCCGGCAGGCTACACCTTCACGTCGATCGCCCTGCTCGACTCCCTGAAGATGTTCAACGGACCCAAGATCGAGCTGCACATCAGCAACGTGCACACGCGAGAAAGCATCTATCACACCTCCCTGATCTCCCGCACAGCGACCGGCCTGGTGGTCGGCTTCGGCGCCTATGGCTACGAGATGGCGCTGGACGCCATGCGGCACTTGCTGGCGGCGGCCAAATGACCCGTCTTGTCTTGCTGGGGGCCGGGCTGATCGGGCGGGAGCACGCCAAGCTAGTGGCGGCCCACCCCGATGTGACCCTCGTCGCGGTGGCGGACCCGGCGCCGGCGGCGCGGGACTACGCCGAGGCAAACGGCGTCGGTTATTTCGCCGATTACGAGGCCATGCTGGACGCGACCAGGCCGGATGGCGCCATCGTCGCGCTGCCGAACCAGCTGCATCTACCGGCCGGGCTGGCCTGCATCCGGCTCGGAATCGCCTGCCTGATGGAGAAGCCTGTCGCCGACACCATCGCCGCGGCGCGGGAGCTGGCCGAGGCCAGCGAGGCGTCCGGCGTGCCGGTCCTGGTGGGCCATCATCGCCGGCATAGCCCGGACATAGGCGAGGCGAGGCGCCTGGTCCGCGACGGCGTCTTGGGCGAGCTGGTGACGGTGAATGGCATGTGCCTGTTTAACAAGAACGCCGACTACTTCGATGCCGCCTGGAGGCGCGAGCCCGGCGGCGGCCCGCTGCTCATCAACCTGATACACGACATCGATAGCCTGCGCTTCATCTGCGGCGAGATCGACGCCGTGCAGGCGTTCACCTCCAGCGCCGCCCGCGGCTTCGCCGTGGAGGACACCGCCAGCGTCACGCTCCGCTTCGCCAGCGGCGCGCTCGGCACCTTCGTCATCAGCGACAGCGTGGTCTCGCCCTGGTCGTGGGAGTTCACCTCCGGCCAGGCGCTTTACTTCCCGACGCAGCCCGGCGCTTACCTTTTCCTCGGGGGCCGTACCGCGTCGCTGTCCGTGTCCGACATGAAGCTCTGGCGGCACGCCAAGCCGGACGGCGACTGGCGAGACCCGGTGAAGCTCCAGGTGCAGCCCCTGCCACCCACCCACGCCTACGACAACCAGCTCGAGCATTTCCTGGCCGTCATCGCCCGGACCGCACCCGCGTTGATCACCGCCCGCGACGGCATGATGACGCTGGCGACCACGCTGGCCATCGCCGAGGCCGCCCGCAGCGGCAACCGGATCGACGTGCCGGGCTTCCTCGCCGCCCACTGATTGGACTGCCCCATGAAGCGCCGCTACTCGCTTTCGTTCCTGACCTGCCTCGACTCACCACCACCAGCGGCGATCCGCACCGCGCAGCAAACCGGTTACGACTGCATCGGCCTGCGGCTGTTGCCCGCGGCGCCCGGCGGCATCTCGTTTCCGCTGATGGACGACCCGGCGCTGCTGCGGGACACGCTCGCCGCGCTGCAAGACACCGGGGTCGAGGTGTTCGACGCCGAGATCATCCGCATCGCGCCGAATTTCGATGCCGGCCGCTATGCCGGGTTCTTCGACGCGTGCGCCAGGCTGCGGGTGCGCAGCGTGCTGGTGGCCGGCGACGATACGGACGAAGCGCGCATGACGGCCTCCTTCGCCGCCTTGTGCCAGGCTGCCCAGCCGTTCGGGTTGTCCATGGACCTTGAGTTCATGCCGCAATCCGAGGTGCATGATGCTGCTGCCGCGTTACGCATCCTCGAGGGCGCGGACCAGCCGAATGCCGCCATCATCGTCGACGCCCTGCACGTGTCGCGATCGCGCACGTCCCTGACGGAACTGCGCTCCATTCCCCGGCGGTGGATGAACTACGCCCAGATCTGCGATGGTCCGGCCGAAATCCCAACTGATCGAGAAGCCCTGAATTTCGCCGCTCGGCAAGCTCGGCTGCTGCCCGGAGACGGCGCGATCGATCTGGCATCCCTGTTTGCCGCCCTACCTGCCGACGTGCCCATCAGCGTCGAGGTGCCCAATCAGGCCCAGGCGCCAGCTCTCGGCGCCCAGGAATGGGCGCGTCGAGCCCTGCTGCGCTCGAAGCAGGTCATGACCCAAGCCGACGAGATGCGGACATGACCAATCCCGCCGCCAGCGAGACCGTCGATCTCCTCGTCATCGGCGCCGGCGCGGGCGGCATGGCGGCAGCGCTGACCGCTGCGGTCGAAGGGCTGAACGTGCTGGTCTGCGAGAAGGCGGATCAGTTGGGCGGCACGACCGCCACGTCAGCCGGGACCATCTGGATCCCAGGCTCCACGCACAGCGCACGCGCAGGTGTCCCCGACACGGTCGAACGCGCCCGATCCTATCTCGATTCCGTCATCGGCCAGCGAGAGGACCGAACCTTGCACGGCTTGCGCGAGGCGTTTCTGACCAGCGCCGCTGATGCCATCGACTATCTCGAACAGCACGGCGACGTCGCCTTCGCCGCCGCCGCCATGCATCCGGACTACCTCTCGAACCATGCGGGCGCCGCCCTGGGCGGCCGAGCGCTGAACGCCATGCCCTTCGACGGGCGACTCTTGGGCCGGGATTTCAAGCGCATCCGCCCTGCCCGGCCAGAGCTGACGGTCTTGGGCGGCATGATGGTCAGCAAGGCGGACATCCCCGCTTTGCTGAAGCCGCTGGCGTCGGTTAGTAACGCGCGGCACGTGGCTGGCCTGCTGATCCGCCACGCCAGCGACCGCCTGCGGCATCGACGCGGAACCCGATTGGTCATGGGCAATGCCCTGGTGGCTCGTCTGTTCAGCAGCCTTCGCAAGCACTCGGTGCCGATTCGCTTCGGCACCGGCTTGGTCGAGCTTACGTTACGAGATGGCCGGGTCACCGGTGCGGTGGTGGAGGACGCGACCGGGCGCAGGCCCATCACCGCGCGTCACGGCGTGGTTCTGGCGACGGGCGGGGTGGGCTGGAATGCGGCCCTGCGCCGACGCTTGTTTCCTGCCGCAGCCGCCCAGCACTCCCTGGCACCCACGACCACGACGGGCGACGGAATGATGGCTGCGGAGCAGGCGGGCGCCCTACCCGCGTCCGGACCCGGCACTGGTGGCCTTTGGATGCCGGTCTCCCAGACGACCGGGCGCAATGGCGAGCCGGTGCTGTTCCCCCACATCATTCTTGACCGCGCCAAACCCGGACTGCTCGCCGTCAACCACACCGGTCGGCGCTTCACCAACGAGGCGGACTCCTACCACGCCTTCGTCGAGGCCATGCTGGCCACTGGCTGCACCCCGGAGCGGCCCGCCTATTTGGTATGCGACCGCGCCTTCATCCGCGACTACGGGATCGGGTTCATCCACCCGGGCACGCGTCGGGTCGGCCGTTTCGTCCGGTCCGGCTACCTGATTGAAGCACAGGACGTCGATGTGCTGGCCGCCCAGATCGGCGTCGATGCCACGGCTCTCGGAGAGACCCTAGCCGCCTACAACCGCGATGCCATCACGGGGACCGACGAGGCGTTCGGACGGGGCAGTTCCGATCTGAACCGCTTCAACGGCGACCCGGCCAACCAGCCCAACCCGTGCATGCGCCCCATCTCCGCCGGGCCGCTATATGCCGTCGCCGTCTGGCCGGCCGATCTGGCCAGCAGCTCGGGACTGCGGATCGACACGGATGCCCGCGTGTTGCGGTCCGATGGCGAGGTCCTGCCGGGACTGTACGCCTGCGGTAACGACGCCACCTCGATCTTCGAGGGCACCTATCCCGGACCCGGCACGACGCTCGGGCCCGCTCTCGTGTTCGGTTGGCGTGCCGCCATGCACGCCGCAGGCCGGGCGGTCGCGTAATCACATAACAGAAGAGGAAACGATAATGAGCGACGAGACGGTGTCATCGCCATCGATCACAGGCTCGACCCGCCGCGGCATACTGGCGGGCGCCGCACTTGCAGCCGCCCTGCCCTCGTTCGGTCGCAACGCATCCGCCCAGTCGGTCCTCAAGATCGGCGTCAGCCTGCCCAAGCAGGGACCGCAGACGGAGCAGGGCAACTTCATCGCCGGCGGCATCCAGGTCGCTCTCGACCAAGCCGGCGGCAAGCTGCTGGGCCAGCCCTGCCAAACCATCTGGTACGATGAGCCGAACGCGCAGGGCGCGCAGCAGAACATGCAGAAGCTGATCGACGAGGAAAAGGTGATCGGCGTGATCGGCGGTGGCAACAGCGCCACCGCGCTGGCGTTGAGCGCCGTGGCCAAGCGGGCGCGTATCCCACTCGTCATCGCGAATGCCGCCGCCCGCGAGCTGACCGGCAAAAGCTGCAACCGCTACTCGTTCTCCTGCCAGACGCCGGTTCCGGTGACCTGCCGGGCGATGGCGCCCTACCTGCTGCAGCGGGGCAAGAAGTGGTACTTCCTGACCGCGAACTATGCCTTTGGACAGGATATCGCGAACTCGTTCCGCGAACTGCTCAAGGCCGCTGGCGGCACCGAGGTCGGCAGCGATCAGACCCCGCTCGGCACCACCGATTACAGCTCGTTCGTGCTCAAGATCAGACAAGCCAAGCCTGACGTAGTCATCGCCGGCGTGCCCGGTGACGATCTGTCGAACTTCCTCAAGCAATATGCCGAGATCGGGCTCAAGGGCCGCATCCCGGTCGCCTGCCCCATCATCGGTGATAGCGACATCGAGGCCGTCGGCGCCGCTGCCGCGACGGGCATTTACGGCAAACCCTGGGACCGTCAGGATCCGACGAACTCCGCCAAGGAAAAGGAGTTCGCGACCGCGTTCCAGGCCCGCTACGGCAAGCCGGCCAACGATAAGGCATTCCTCGGCTGGATCAGCATGACCATGCTTCTCGGCGGGATCGAGGCCGCGAAATCCACTGAGCCAGCCAAGATCGTCACCGCCCTGGAATCGTTCCAGGTGCGCGACATGGCTATTCCCGCGCGTTTCCGTACCTGGGACCACCAGTTGCTGCACCGCTGGCTCGTCGTCGGCGTTAAGGACAAGGTCACCGACCCGCGGGACTTCTTCGACATCCTCGAGAGCGTCCCCAAGACCGCCGACGGCTTGGACGCGCTCTACGGCGCCCAGGCCGATATCGGCTGCACCCTCGGCGATTTATAGCCGCACTCCGCTGCAACGAAACGTCGCACGCCCGAGCGTGCGGCGCGTCCCCGACCAGATCGAAAGCGAGACCATGCTCGACCTTCTGCTGTCCCAGTTGGCCAACGGGCTGGCCCTGGGCTTCATCTACGTGCTGATCGCCCTGGGCTTGTCGATCATCTTCGGCCTGTTGGGCATCGTGAACTTCGCACACGGGGCGTTCTTCACCCTGGGCGCTTATCTCGCCTTGACGTTGGAGCGCGCCTACGGCTGGCCCGCGGTCATCTTGGCGCCGCTGGGCGTGGCGGCGGTCGGGATGCTGGTGGAGGTGGTGTTGATCCGCCGCCTGTACGGCAAGGATCCGCTATTCAGCCTGATCATGACGTTCGCGCTGGCGCTGCTCATGGAAGCGCTAATCCGCCGCATCTGGGGTTCGGCCGGCCAACCGTTCTCGCCGCCCGACTTCTTGAAGGGCTTCGTCGAATACGGCCCGATCCTGTTGACCCGGTATCGCTTGGCCGTGATCGCAGCCACGTGCGGTTTGCTGCTGCTGCTGTGGGCCTTCCTCCAATTCACGCCGTATGGCCGCATCTTGCGCGCCGGGAGCCGCGATCCCGGCATGGTGGGGTTGTTGGGCATCAACCTGCGCCGGGTGCTGACGGGCGCGTTCGGCCTCGGCACCGGGTTGGCGGGAGCGGCGGGGCTGATGGCGGCGCCCTTGTGGAGCGTTGCACCCTCCATGTCGCATGCCGCGATCATGCCCGCCTTCGTCACCGTCACGATCGGCGGGCTCGGTTCGTATCTGGGCGCTATCGTCGCCGGGCTGGCCGTAGGCATCACCACCGCGCTCACCGTACAATTCTGGCCGGAAGGTTCCGCGAGCGCCATGTATATCCTGATGGCCGTCGTTCTGCTGGTGCGGCCCCGCGGCTTGTTGGGCGAGCGCTGGGAGCGCTTCGAATGATGAGGCGCTTGTTCCGCGAGCCGGCGCTCGTCTTGTTCATCGTCTTGACTGCCGTTTCGCTGTTCGCATTGGCGGCTGGCATTCAAATTACCCGCGTGACCGAGATCGCCGTCTACACGCTGTACGGCGCCGGGGTGAACCTGCTCATCGCCTATACTGGACTGGTGCCCTTCGGCGCCTCGGTGTTCTTCGGATTGGCGACCTATGCCGCGGCGATCACCTCGCTGCGGGTCGGCGGCACCGAGTTCCTCGGCATCGCCGTCGCTTTCGGTTGTTCGTCGCTTCTTGGTATCGCACTCGGCGCCGTGGTGCTGCGTCGACGCGGGCTGTATTTCTCGCTGCTGACGCTGGCCTGCTCCCAGCTCGCCTTCGAGATCGTCTACAAAGCGACCGACATCACCGGTGGCGAGAACGGCCTGCAGAACGTGCCGCGGCCGGTATTCGCGTCGCCGCTCTCGTTCCATGCCTTCACCGTGCTGTCGGTCACTGGGGCCATGTTCCTGCTCTGGCGCATCGTGCACTCGCCGTTCGGCCGCACCATCCAGGCCATCCGCGACAACGAGCAGCGGGCCACCTGCCTGGGCTACAACACCTACTGGTATAAACTCGGCGCTTTCACGTTCGCGGCTGTTTTCATCGGCTTCGCTGGCGCCCTGCTGACGTATCTTCTGCAAGGTGCGTACGCCAACAACCTGGAATGGCGGCAGGCTGGCGACGCGCTGCTGATGACCGTTCTGGGCGGCGTGCACCATTTCCTCGGACCGCTTTGGGGTTCCATCACCTTCATCTTGCTCACCGATCAGCTCAGCGCGTTGCTGGAGCAGTGGTGGCTGGTGTTCGCGCCCATCATCATCGTATTCGTCCTGATCTCGCCTGAAGGACTCTACGGCTTGGTGCAGCGCGGCTTCGGCGGAGAGCGCTGGACGCTCGTGCGGCGATCCATCCCGGCCCGGCCCGCGCAGATCGTGCCATTCAAGAGCTCCGCGCCCGCGCTCGATCCCACCGTCCCGATCCTCTCGGTGAAGGGGCTCAACAAGGCGTTTGGATCGCTCGTGACGGCGCGCGACATCACCCTCGAGGTGAAGCCATATCAGCTTCACAGCTTCATCGGCCCCAATGGCGCGGGAAAGACCACATTCTTCAACATGCTGACCGGCCTGCTCCCGCCCGATTCCGGCAGCATCCATTTCGCCGGGCGCGACATCACGCGGCTCAGCACCACCGAGCGCATCCACGCCGGCATCTCCCGTTCTTTCCAGATCATTAGCCTGTTCTCAAATCTGACTGCGTTTGAGACAGTGCGCGTCGCCCTCCAGGCCCGGCACGGGTTGCGCACCCGGTTCCTGCGCGACGCCTACGGTCTCACCGACCTGAACGATCGTACCTGGTCGCTGCTGGCGGCGGTGGGGCTCGAGGACCAGGCGGCCGAGCTGACCGCCAACCTCGGTCATGGCGCACAACGCCTGCTTGACATCGCGGTCGCCTTGGCAGCGGACGGTCGGCTACTGCTACTAGATGAGCCGCTGGCCGGCCTGGCCGACGCCGATCGCGAGGTCGTCGGCCGCCTCATCCGCTCGCTCGCGTCATCCCATGCGGTGCTGCTGATCGAGCATGATATCGACCGGGTGCTGGCCCTGTCGGATCGAGTGACGGTGCTTCACGGAGGGCGCTTAATCGCCGACGATGCGCCGCGGGACGTTGCGGCCGATCCGGCCGTGGTGGTGGCCTATCTCGGCACTTCGGACGCGAGCGGGCGCCCGGGCGTTCGAGTGCCGGCGCGGGCTGGCTCGGCCGGCGAAGAACTGCTGGTATTGAAAGATGTCTCGGCCGGGTACGAAGGGAGTACCGTGCTCAACAAGCTGAACCTCACCGTCCGTCGCGGCGAGGTCGTAGCCCTGCTGGGCCGCAACGGCGTTGGTAAGACTACGGCACTTCGGGCCATCACCGGCGTGATCGGCACCCAATCGGGACGGATCAGTTTCGCCGGGCGCGATCTGACCGGGCTCGAACCTCACGCCATCAACCTTGCAGGTATTGCCATGGTGCCGGAAGGCCGTCGCTTGTTCTCGAACCTTTCCGTCCTAGAAAATCTCGAACTCGCCCGGCGACCTGGCGGCGCGCCACTCGAGGAGGCATATGCCTGGTTCCCCAAACTGCGGCAGTTGCAACGGTCGCGCGCCGAGACCCTGTCCGGCGGCGAACGGCAGATGGTGGCGATCGCCCGCGCGCTGATGGCACCGTCGGACCTGATCTTGTTGGACGAGCCGTTCGAAGGCCTGGCTCCTGCGATCGTCAGCGAAGTGATGGAAGCCGTCGGCCGTCTGCGCGAGCGCGCCGCCATCCTCATCGTCGAGCACAAGGCCGACCTGATCTTGCCGATGGCGGACCGGGCCTACGCGATGGTCAGCGGCGCCATCGCTTGGACGGGCGATGCCGCCGACCTCGCCGAGGACACGGCCTTGCAATCCAAGCTGTTGGGCGTGGTCCATTGATCCCAAGCATGACCGACACCGGTTTTCCAGGCGGCGGCCTGCGCTTGTTTGGCCTGATCGGCGATCCCGTCGCCCAGGTGCGTGCCTGTTTTCCTGCAACGGAGCGGATGCGCCAGGCCGGTGTCGATGCCGCGCTGGTGCCGCTGCATGTACCGGCCGGGCATCTGCCCGAAATCATTCGCGGCTTGCGCCTGATCGGCAATGTCGACGGATTGGTGATTACCGTCCCCCATAAGATCCCAATGGCCGCGCTCGTGGACACCGTGTCCGACCGGGCTGCCCTGGTCGGCGCGATCAATCTGGCCCGACGCGAGTCCGATGGTCGGTGGCACGGCGACATCGTCGACGGCGTCGGTTTCCGCCGCGCTCTGGACGTGATGGGTTTTGATCCAGCCGGGCGCACCGCATTTATCGTCGGCGCTGGTGGCGCCGGGTCGGCCGTAGCAGTTGAATTGGCCAGCTCTGGTGCGCGGTTGCGCCTTTTCGACACTGATCTAGACCGCGCCGCCTCGCTCGCACGCCGCTTGCGCGACGCTGGCGGCCAAGTCGAGACCAGCCTTTACCCAGACCCGAGCGGGGCCGATCTCGTGGTCAACGCGACCCCGCTGGGCATGCGACCCGAAGATCCCATGCCGATCGACCCAGCGCTACTTACCTCTAACATGACTGTGGCAGAGGTGGTGATGAAGCCACCAGTCACGGCCTTTCTTCGCGCTGCGCAGGAGCGGGGATGCCGCATCCAGCTGGGCGAGGCCGTGTTGTTATATCAACTGGACGCAATGGTAGCATTTCTCCTTGATGCTAACGGCCTCAAATAAGCGAAGCATAAACTAATTCCAGGATGGTTCACTCTCCGCCACTTGGCCAGCGATAGGCCGTGTCGCAATTGTAGTAATTTTTGCACCACCAGCGCCGACCCACGTGTTTGCTGGAGTTTGCGCGTTGCAAAAGTCAGTTGCTAAACCATCGCATTCCGATGCATATTTGCGACATGTTCGTAGGCTATGCGCGTGTTTCGACTGACGATCAAGATCTGCGGCTGCAACGTGCGGCGCTCAAAGAGGCTGGGTGTCGCCGCATCTATGGTGAGAAGGTGTCCGGGGCGAAGCGAGATCGGCCGGAACTCGCTCAGATGCTCGACCAACTCCGCGACAAGGACGTGGTGATCGTAACACGGCTGGATCGGCTTGCGCGTTCGACCAAGGACCTGCTCGACATCGCTGAAAGGCTGAACGATGCCGAGGCCGGGCTCCGTTCCCTGGCTGAGCCATGGGCGGACACGACATCGCCGGCAGGCCGAATGGTGCTGACGGTGTTCGCCGGCATTGCCAAGTTTGAGCGTGCGCTCATCCACCAGCGCACAAGCAGCGGCCGGGTCGCGGCGATGGCGCGTGGTGTTCGATTTGGCAGACCGCCTAAGCTCACGGCCGACCAGGTCGCTCTCGGCGAGAAACTAGTCGGTGAGGGCACATCCGTCCGAGAAGCAGCCAAGCTGCTGAAATGTCATCATGCCACTCTTTACAGGGCGCTATCCGCGCCCGGTAGGTAGCTCAAAGACTGCAGCTTTGGCTGTCCTTTTGTCTGATCAGATCAATGCAACCCAAGTTGGGGAGCATGCCACGTCACGGTGCGACGGCCGCGTTTGAAAACAGCGACGGGACGACGGATTTCCGAGATCGCGCGTTCCGGCGAAGAGCTGTCGATCACAACCAAGTCCGCTGGGTTTCCAACCTCAATGCCGTATTGTTTAAGACCGAGGATCCGAGCGGAACGATCCGTTAGCATGGAGAAACACTCACGCAACTGATGCGGCTGCCCGATCTGCAACACATTGGCTTGCAGGTTGGCCATCCGAATGAGCGAGCAGTCACCGTATGGCGTGGCGGGGTTCAGCACGTTGTTGCTGGAGATCGAGCAATTGACGCCGTGTTCGACTAAGAAATTCGCATCGGCGACACCGCGGCAGACACTATGATCCCGATCTCGCCCCATTAGATACAGGTCGGTCGCCGGCAGCACGGTGACGTTCACGCCAGCATTGGCTAGCCTTCGTGCTACTGCCGCCATGTCGGCCGGCGGCATGACCGACAGCTTGGTCATGTGTCCGGCTGTGACCCGACCACCAAGCCCGTAGCGCTCCGTGAGCTCGCAAACCAGAAGCACGTCAAGGTCGTCGGGCGTGTTGCCGAAATCCAGGTGCATGTCGACATCGACGTCGAACTCGCGCGCCAACTCGAAGATACGATTCAGCTGTCCGGCATGATCGGTGTCGTAGCGTGGAGCTGCTCCGATGACGTGGGCACCTTGCTTCAAGGCCTGCACGAGCAACTCGTCCGTGCCGGGGTAGTTGGTCAGTCCTTCCTGTGGAAATACACAGAGTTGCATGTCTACGGCCCACGCGTAGTCCTTAGCTAGTGCTGCCACACCGTCGAAACCGCGCATGCCGATGCCTGGATCGACCTCGATATGCGTACGAATATGCGTCGTCCCGTGGATCAGGCACTCACGAAGCGTCTGCTCGGCGCGTTGGCGCACATCCTCTTCGGTAATCTTCGGCTTGAATGGCGCCACGTAGTGAACCGGGCTGATTGCCCGGCCGATCTCGGCCGGGCAGGTGTCAAGCAGACGGGATTTGTCCAGATGGATGTGCGTTTCGATCAACCCGCCGCAGGTCAGGCGGCCGCCAGCCTCAAAGATCTCGGCATCTGCCGTAAGCGAAGGCTCGATGGCGACAATGACACCGCCTGCTACTCCGATGTCGACGAGTTGTCCTTCCGGGTGACGGGCTAGCTGTGCTCCGCGAACGACGAGATCCATCACTGCTTCCTGCTTGCCTGTTGCCCACGACAGAACACCAATGGGCAGGAGATGGCTAGGTCCGACGATCGTGCTCGATGGCATAATGTTTGCGTGACGTAACGCACCAGGTTCTCTGGATCGATAAGGACTTCGCCCTCATGCCGTCCGCTGTTGCGCCTATAACCCACTCAGCCAATCAACGCCGAACTGCGATTCTCGCTGGTGTCATCGGCAATGTGCTCGAGTGGTACGACTTTGCTGTTTACGGATATTTCGTTCCTATAATCTCACAGCTGTTCTTCCCGCAGCAGACGCCATTCGTATCCTTGCTGCTGACCTTCTCGGTATTCGGGGTCGGCTTCGTGATGCGGCCTGTGGGCTCGATCGTGTTTGGACAATATGGCGATCGGCATGGCCGCAAACGCGCACTCAGCGCCGTAATCTTCCTCATGGCCATTTCGACCTTCGCGGTCGGGCTACTGCCAACCTATGCTTCTATCGGCGTTCTGGCACCGCTGTTGCTCGTCATCGCCCGGCTTGCCCAAGGACTATCGGGCGGAGGCGAATGGGGCGGCGCGGCGGCTTACCTGGTGGAGTATGCCGAGCCAGGCAAACGCGGTCTGACCGGATCATGGCAGCAGGTCAGTGTCGGAGCTGGGTTCCTGCTGGGCTCGTTGACTGCGGCAATCCTGACGACGTACATCTCGAGCGAAGACATGTTGGCTTGGGGATGGCGCATCCCGTTTCTACTGGGCGTGCTGGTTGGGATTGTTGGCGCAGTGATGCGGTGGCGGCTGGATGACACTCCCAAATTTGCCGAGCTGGAAAGTAAGGGGGAGGTGGTCAAATCCCCTCTCGTCGCGGCGCTTACCACTTTCCGCAAGCCGACGCTGATCGCCTTCGGCATTACCCTGCACAACACCGTCGGCTACTATGCCGTGCTGATCTATCTGACGACGTGGTTGACCAACATCATCAAGATGCCTCGGGTAACCGCGCTGTGGATCGGCACCGTTTGTCTGCTGGCCTTCATCATCGTCGTTCCGATCGCTGGCGCCTTGTCGGACAAGATCGGGCGCCGCCCGTTGTTCATTGCCTCCTGTGTCGGTTACGTCGTGCTGGCATATCCTATGTTCCTACTGGCTGGCACCGGAGTTACTGCCTACGCGTTCATCGCTCAGCTCACGCTGGTGGTGTTGCTGGCGCTTTATGCCGGACCTGGACCGGCAGTGTATTGCGAACTGTTCCCGACCCAGGTTCGCTACACCGCTCTATCCATTGGCTACAACATTCCGGTAGCGATCTTCGGCGGTTTCGCGCCGTTCATCGCCACCTGGCTGATCCATTCCACCGACAACCCGATGTCGCCGGCGTTCTACGTTATAGCCTCGTCGCTAGTGACGCTGATCACGATGATCTGGGTCAAGGAGACAGCCTTCGAGCCTCTGCAGTGATCGCCCGGGTCACGGGCGCAAGCTGAGCCCGTCGGGGTAGCGCTTCTGATAGGCGGCCACCGCGGTCTCCATGGTGACGAAGCGCGCCCCACCCGCCGCTAAGGTCTCGATCAGCTGTTCCAGCGCCAGCATACGCTGGCCGCGGCCTACGACATGGGGATGGAAAGTGTAGGTCAGCACACCCCATTCCGCGTGCTTCTTCATGTAGGTGAACTCGTCAGCGAAGTTCTGGAACACTGCACGAGCGTTCATGAGACCCGGCAAGATAGTCTGCTCGGTACGCATGAACTCGAAATGCGGATGATCGTCCAGCGACCAACTTACCGGCATCTCCACCAAAGGCGAGTCTGCGCCGAAACGCATCGGCTTCAACAACTCGGTTTCATCACCCTGCCGCGCTTGATAGGGCAGGATGTCATGCCCCATCATCGAGCTATCATAGATGAAGCCGTGCTTGATCAGGAGGTCGACGCTGTGCGGGCTGAGGTCCCACGAGGGCGAGCGATAGCCCGTTGGATTGCGGCCGGTCAGTGCCTTGATCGCGGTGTTACCGCGAACGAGCTCTTCTTCCTCGCCGTCGCGGCCCAAGGTCGAAGGAATACGATGTGTCCAACCGTGGTTGCCGATCTCGTGTCCGGCCTCAACGACTTTGTGCACGCAGCTTGGATAGCTTTCGATCGTGTGGCCGGGAATGAACCAGGTGGTAGGGATGTCGTGCTTGCGGAGAAGGTCGAGAATGCGGGGAACCGCAACGATGCCAAAATCTCCGCGCGAAATCATCGTTGGCGACGTAAGCTTGCGAGAAATCATCGACGACGCATTGTCATGATCGAAGGTCAAACAGACGAGAAGCTCACTCATTCGATATTCCTCTGAGGTTACCGGTCACTTGTGCCTTAACTCGGATGCACATTGGACACTGCCGACTTCAAAATTGATAGTCGCTGCTCCCCGCTAGTAAGCTGTTCTATGGCAAGTATTAGACCACTAAGCCACCTCCGCGTTGGCGTCTTGAGGGTTCGATTACTTCGTTTTTAGGACGTGATAATCAGATTTATCATACGCGAAATCGTTGCAATAAAGGGAGAAAGGATGCGAACAGCAGGGTAAGCAAGCCCGACTCTCAGGTCGTGAATTCTGGTGGCAACTCATCGCCGAGCTCAGGCGGGTTGCTAAGGCCTGCGCGGGCCAGGATTTCCAGCGCCTGGCCAGGCTTTGACCGAGCCGCCCGCGCCTGGAAATAGCGCTCCGTTTCGGCCTGGGATCCCGCGTGAGTAGCTACAATGGAAAGCAGGTATTGATTTAAGCTAACGCCCGCACGCTCGGCCTGGGCGGCTACAGCTGCCTTAAGATCTTCAGGCATTCGTAAGGGGAAGGTGCTCATGCCATTCTCCTGAGGGTGTCGGCTGGTAGTTCAGTAATAATGCCGAAGCTTGCTGCCGGCTTTCGCAGGTCACGTAGGTTAAAGGTGGCAATAGCGTCGGCAAGGCCGTTCACCGCCGCGTCGATGACTAGGTCGTCTCCGCTATCAGACGACTGCGGTCGCCAACGCACTCGAACGGTCACAGGCCGGCACACCGCACATAGGCCATCAAGGAAACCAAGCGCGTCCAGTGCGGAAACACCGGCGGAAGTCAGCGTCTCCGGGCGCAGCAGGACATCTTCGTATTCGAGCATAAGGGCGGTAGATGCGATGGCGATGACCTTCCCTGTCAGCACGGCCTGCAGTAATCGGCGCGATGCACCGAGATTGCTGGTGAACCCTGCTCGGACCACCGACGTATCGAGCAGCACCCGAAGCGACATGATGTCTTATACGACATCATTCCGCTAAATGCCATGTCAGTTTGCAAACCGGTCTTTCGGGAGATGAGCGGCCGTTGCAGCGTGGCTGCTACACTGTGGATGATCGTGTCGGTACGAGCAGGCAGTTGGTTGTGACCTACTCTGACCGGCGTCGTTACAATCTTGGTTTCTCCGAACGTATTCGCTGTAAATGAGCAGCGGGGCGGGGATCGCCAGCAAACGATAAGTGCTCGGCGATGTAATTGGTCGCGCCCTGGATCTCCTCCCTAAGTGCTCTGCTGGCAGCTTCTACTTCACCCCTTCGCAAGCTGGCCACGATCTCCTCATGGCGATGCCCGACCCCATGTTGGTTCACCAACATCCATCGCGCCTCCCAGAAAACAGGCCCGCGCCGAAGCCAGAGTGCTTCGATCAAGCCGAGCAGCAAGGGTGCCAGTGCTGTTTGGTAAATTTTGAACAGAAACTCACGATCGGCGCGGAGCAGCGCTTCAGCATCACCATGGCTACGGGCGTCTGTGTGAATCTTAGCCAGGTCACCGAGCCGATCCAAATCGCCGCCCAACAAATGCGGCGCCGCCAAACGAACCGCGAGAGGTTCCAACTCAGCCCGGATGGCACTCAGCTCGAGGAAAGCGGCGCGGGTCAGACGTGGGACCGAGGCGGACCCTGACGGCCCGATCTCCAGCGCTTGTTCGGTTGCTAGCCGCCGCAGCGCGCTTCGCACCGGCATGGCGCTGGTTCCGAGTGAATCGGCAACGCGTCGAATGGATAGTCGCTCGCCCGGCGCGAACACCCCTTCGACTAGAGCAGTGCGGATATGGCGGTAGACCTGCTCTTCTAATCCAACGCTCTCGTCACGACTCGCTTGCATCGCACTCATTTCGTGATCACACTCTAATCTCCAACGAGATCTCATTCTGGATCTCTTACTCTTCTTAACGCGAGTGCCTCATGAAAGCAGCCCGCCCTCAAGCCGCCATTCGTTCTCGATGAGTGCAGCACTCGCGCTGCGAAACAGCGATATCGCGGACTGCGTCGCCGAGGCACGTGAGCGATATCAGCAAGCCCGGCCGAAGAGCGCAGCCCTGCACGCGGAGGCTCGCGACGTAATGCCCGGGGGCAGCACGCGATCGGTCTTGTCCTATGGTCCGTTTCCGACCGCGATGGAGCGCGGCAGCGACTGCCGGCTTTGGGACATCGACGGACACGAATATCTAGATCTATGCGGCGAGTACACCGCCGGGCTGTTTGGGCATTCCGAGCCGCGCATTCTCGAGGCGCTGCACGCCGCTCTCGCGCGCGGCTTGAACCTTGCCGCTGTCGGCCATGGTGAAGCGCGCCTCGCCCGCCTTCTTACCGACCGATTTCCTTCGCTCGACCTGGTTCGGTTTACCAATAGCGGCACGGAAGCCAATCTCATGGCCGTGACGGCGGCGCGTGCCTTTACCAAGCGCGCCAAGATCATGGCGTTCCGAGGGGCATACCATGGCGGCGTGCTGACCTTCCCCATTAGCGGCCCGAGCGCCGCTACCGCCCCGTTCCCGACCGTGATGGCCGACTACAACGACATGCATGGGGCCGTCGCCCTGATAAACGAGCATGCGGCAGACCTGGCGGCCGTCATCGTGGAACCGATGCTCGGCTCCGGTGGCTGCATCGTGGGCCAGCAGGAGTTCCTCGCTGGTCTTCGTGAGGCGACCCGGGCGGCAGGGATTGTACTGATCTTCGACGAGGTGATGACGTCTCGGATGAGCGGTGGTGGCCTACAGGAGCGGTTCGGCATCGTTCCGGACATGACGGCGCTGGGCAAATACATGGCAGGCGGCATGAGCTTCGGCGCGTTTGGCGGCCGTGCCGACATCATGGCCCAGTTTGTCTCCGACCTGCCGCATGCGGGTACCTTTAACAATAACGTTCTCTCCATGGCCGGCGGCGGCGTCGCACTTGGCGAGATCTTCACGCCCGACTGCGCCGAGGCCTTGTTCCAGCGTGGCGAGAGCCTACGGAATGGGCTGAACGAAATCTGCCGAGCGGCCGACGTTCCGATGCATTTCACCGGCATTGGCTCGATGTTGACGGCGCAGTTTCATCGTGGGCCGATCGAGCGGCCGACTCCCCCCACCCCGGCGGAGGAAGGGATGCGGGAACTGTTCTTCTTCGACATGCTCGAGGCCGGCATTTACCTTGCGCGACGCGGCATGGTTGCACTCAGCCTGCCGGTCGGCGAGGCCGACCTGGACCGCTATCGGCAGGCCGTTGCCGAATTCGTTCGGTCACGCGCGCCGTTGCTGCGCGAAGCCGGTGCCTGACGGCTCACCGATCCGTCCATCACAGGAGAAGCCATCGATGCGTCGCCGCGATTTCCTGGCTTCAGCTACAACGACAGCCCTGCTCTCACTCCCGCGTCCGGCCCGATCGCAGGACAAGCGCGTGCTCCGCTTCGTCCCGCAGGCAAACCTGACGTCGCTGGACCCAATCTGGACCACTGCCGCCGTCACCGGGCTCCATGGTTACTACGTGTTCGACACGCTTTTCGCCCTCGATGAGAAAGGCGACGTTCAGCCACAAATGGCTGAACGTTTTGGCACCTCCGACGATGGCCGGGTCTGGACGATCCGGCTCCGCGACGGCTTGCGCTGGCACGATGGCGAGCCTGTCCTAGCCCGCGATTGCACGGCGAGCCTCGAGCGTTGGAGCAAGCGCGACACGTTTGGCCAGTCACTCGCACGCGTGGTCGATGAGTGGGGTGCTGCTGACGATCGCACGATCCAGATCAAGCTCAAATTGCCATTTCCGTTGCTTCCGGCTGCCCTGGGCAAGATTTCCTCCGCCACCGCCTTCATGATGCCCGAGCGACTGGCCAAAACGGATCCGTTCCAGCAGGTTACGGAAATGGTGGGTTCCGGCCCGTTCCGCTTCATCGCCAACGAGTTCGTTTCCGGCAGTCGTGTTGCCTACGGCAAGTTCGACCAGTACGTGCCGCGGCAGGAACCGGCCTCCGGTTTGGCAGGCGGCAAGATGGTGTATTTTGACCGCGTGGAGTGGACCGTCATTCCCGACAGCGCGACCGCTTCGGCGGCGCTGCAGGCGGGTGAGGTTGACTGGTGGGACCAAGTAAACCCAGATCTATCGCCGCTCCTGCGCAAGAGCCCCGGCGTGACCGTCGGCGTAAACGATCCGGCCGGTTATATCGGAATGGGCCGTTTCAACGCCCTTCAGCCGCCGTTTAACAACCCGGCAATCCGCCGCGCCGTTCTGTTGGCCGCCAACCAGGACGACTATCTTCGCGCCATCACCGGCAACGACCCGGACATCTTTTCCGAGTGCCACAGTATGTGGCCATGTGGCACGACTTATGGTGAGCAAGACCAGCCGGAGTGGTTACGCGCCGCCCCCAATCTCGACCGGGCCCGCGCGATGCTGAAGGAGGCTGGATACAAGAACGAGAAGATCGTTGTGATCAACCCGAGCGACCTTCCCAGCATCGGTCCGTTTGGCCAGGTCACCGCCGATTTGCTGAAACGCTTGGGAATGAATGTCGAATTGGTGGAAACGGATTGGGGTTCCGTAATCCAGCGCAGGGCGAGCAAAGCGCCGCCTGACCAAGGTGGTTGGAGCATGTTCCATACTTGGTGGCCCGGCAGCACCATCGCTAACCCGGCGATTAATCCGACGATCCGTGGCCAGGGTGAGCAAGGCGGTTGGTTTGGTTGGTACAAGAGCGAGCAGATGGAACATCTTGCCGCCGATTGGCTGATCGCGCCGAATTCGAAAGTGCAGGCCGCGCTGGCTGAGCAGATGCAGCAGCTCGCCTTCCAGGATGCGCCCATTCTGCCGCTCGGACGGTATTTCATCCGCACTGCGTGGCGCACCGGCCTGACAGGCTTCGTCAAGAGTAGCTACAACATTCCTTGGAATGTCAGGCGCGCCTGACTGCCTTCCTAACAGCAACGGAGTCTAACGGACGATGGCACGGCTGACACGCGCGGAGATGAAGGGCAAAGCCCAAACGGTGCTCGGATTGGTGGATCCGGCGGAACTCGGGTCGACCCTGATGCACGAGCACCTGATCTGGAACATTGTGCCGCCCGACAAACGCGCGGAGATCCCGCCGGGCACCGTGGATCCACATCCCTGGTGGGGGTTGCTCAACAACACCGTCTCGGACCTCCGCAACTCAGTGCAGCGCGATCGCGCCGCCGCTTCGCGCGCGACAGCAGACATGGTGGCCCATGGCGGTCAGACCGTCGTGGAACTGACAATCGGCGGTCTGGAACCTGATCCCGAGGGCCTAGCTCAAGTTGCGCGTGAGACCGGGGCTCACATCGTCATGGGCTCTGGCCACTACGTCCACGACTACCAGGACCCGGCCAATCACGACCGCAGCGTTGATAGCTTCGCCAAAGAGATGGTCGACCAAGTGCAACAGGGCGCGTGGGGCACCGACGTGCGCGCCGGCATCGTCGGCGAGATCGGATGTCAATGGCCCTGGACCGATCTGGAGAAGCGAGTTCTCGCCGGCGCAGTGATTGCCCAGCAAGAGACCGGCGGCGCGCTTACTATTCATCCGGCACGTCATGAAGATCACCCCTGGATGCTGGTCGAGTTCCTCCGTCAGGAAGGCGCCGACATGTCTCGCACCATCATCGACCACATCGATCGTACCATATTCGACGACGACCGTTTGTTCCGCCTAGCCGATGCCGGCGTGATCCTCGAATGGGATCTATTCGGTCAGGAGATCACCTACTACGGCCACTCCGACATCGACATGCCCAATGACGGTGCTCGCATCAAAGCCATCCGGCGGACAATTGATCGCGGACACGGCGCGCAAATTGTCATCAGCCACGACATTTGCCACACGGTGCAAATGTCTGAGCATGGCGGGCATGGATACGGCCATATCCATCGCACCGTCCTACCTCGCATGCTTCAACGAGGCTTTAGCCAAGTCGAGATTAATCAGATCATGGTCGACAATCCGAGGAGACTACTGACCTTCATCTGACGGCAGACGTTATCTTGGGTAAGGGCAGTAACTTGCTAGCATCAGGCAAAGTGCAGACTGAAGCTCTGAAGGTTGGAACCGGCAGCCTGTTACACTATGGGTAATACTGTAACAGGCTAGCCCCCGTAGCCGCCCTGCTCTTCTCCGGCTCTCTGGCCGGAAACCAGCAAATCCAGGGTTTTACAAACGTTCCAGCTAGTACTCAGCACGCGTTCGCGTTACACTTCCCGCGATTCCATGCCCAAACGTCGCAAATCCGCCCCTGCTCGGCCTGCTCCGATCCAGCTTCCGCTCTTCGCGGAAGCCGCAACCCTGGTCCGCACGCTGCCCGAGCGCGACCAGCACCGCTACTACCGCCTCGAGGTCTGGCCCGACCTCTTCGGTCACGCTCTGCTCGTCTGCAAATGGGGTCGCATCGGCACAAACGGCTGCTATCGCCTCGATCCCCATCCTGGCACGGGCGCCGCCATCAACGCGCTTGCGGCTCGCGCTCGGGCCAAGCGGCGCCGTGGCTATCGGGACCGCACCGCATGAGCAAGACGCCTGCCGGCAGTCCGGCCAAGCGGACGGTAAGAACCGGAGCGTCTTCTCCGAAGACTCGTCAGGGCCGCGCCGCCCCTGCACCCAGCACGACCGCTCCCGTTGCGGTGCGGTCAACCGGGATGGGTCTGCATACGGTCGAGGGCTTGCGGAAGTATGTGACGGCGGGAGAGCGGGACGCCTTTCTGCGCGAGGCTGACCGGACCGATCGGGCGGTGAGAACACTGTGCATGACGCTGACCTATGCCGGCTGCCGGCTGTCCGAAGCGCTGGCCCTCACCGTCGACCGGGTCGACCTGGCCGCCGGGGTGCTCACCTTCGAGAGCCTCAAGAAGCGGCGGGACGGCGTCTACCGTAGCGTTCCCGTTCCCCCGGCTCTGCTCGAGGCGCTCGACATGGTGCATGGCGTCCGAGAGCAGCAGGCTGGCAAGAGACACAGCCGTAGCGTTCTACTCTGGCCCTGGAGCCGGATGACCGGCTGGAGGGCCGTGCACGACGTCATGGTCGCGGCGCGGCTTGAAGGACCGCACGCGTCGGCAAAGGGGCTGCGGCACGGCTTCGGGGTTGCCGCTGTCTCGGCTGGCATCCCGCTCAACCTGGTGCAGAAATGGCTTGGACACGCCCAGCTTACCACAACGGCGATCTATGCTGACGCAGTCGGCGCCGAGGAGAAGGACATCGCTCGCCGCATGTGGGGGTGAGAGTTCGCAGTCGCCGGCCTGTGCTGCAGAGAAGCACAATATTTGTCGGCAAGGCGTCAGTATGACTATCTCTAGATACAGTCTGCGTGCTACTTAGTGCAGTAAGCGACAAGCAGACCAATTCTAGGATCCTATTTTAATGTCTGATCACGACACCGGCGTTCTTTTAGGACTAACAGCAAATATCGTTGCTTCCCATCTCTCGCATAATCAGGTGAGCACCGAAGCGCTGCCGAGCCTGATCCAGTCTGTCTATCGAAGCCTCTCGACTGTTGGAGAGCCGACCGTCGAGCCGGATGTCACGCCCACGCCTGCAGTTCCGGTGAGGAAGTCCGTCTTTCCGGATTTCATTGTCTGTCTCGAGGATGGCAAAAAGCTGAAGATGCTGAAGCGTCATCTTCAGGCCAGCTATGGGATGACACCCCAGGACTACCGGGCAAAATGGGGCTTGCCGCACGACTATCCGATGGTGGCACCCAATTATGCCTCCACTCGATCGTCTCTGGCTAAGCAGATCGGCCTCGGTCGCAAGGCCGCCGAAGCACCCAATGAACTTGAGGAGAATCCAGAGATGGAGGTGACGCAATTGCCGGCCCGTCGCGCTCGCGGCTCAAAGAAGTAAACTGCGGGAGTGGGCATACGGAGGCACGCTGTCGCACGATGGCGTACCGCTTCATGGCTGATTCTGGTGGGGAGCGGACGGTCTGCTTCTTGCCGTGCGATCGAGATAGCGGACGATCGGTGAACGACTCCTGCGTAGGGCGGAAAAGCGAAGCGCATTCCGCCGCCAAGAGCATTGCACTACTATCGTGGCGCGGGTGACCCGGCGGAGGCGGGCGACCGTCGTTGAGCAAAGTTGGCGGAATGCGCTGCGCCTTTCCGCTCTACGCTTGCTGCCTAAAAAGAAGCGAATAAAGGCGCTACGTCTTCAAAGGTTTGTATAAATCTGAGTTCAGAGTAGGTAAAGCAAATCATAAATGCTTGCTACATGGGTGGAGTAAATATGAAAAACATTGCTGTAGTTATTTCTATCAGTTCTTATGACGCTCCTGGTAATGATTTGCCTGGTTGCACCAAAGACGGAGAGGCTATCAAGTCCCTCCTAGAGATTTCAGGAAGATTTTCTGATATTCATTATGTTAACGGACGGATGGGTGGAAATGAAGCAAAATCGGGTATCGCCGACTTCTTGCATACATTTGCTAACAGCCCAATAGGAGAAATCTTTTTCTATTTTTCTGGGCATGGTGAGTACGCCGAGAACGAGTTTCATTACTTGTTTAGCAACTACTCCTTAAGTAAGCGTAAGCAGTCAAGTTTGGAAAATGCCGATTTGGATAAAATGGTAAGAGCATTAAATCCTGCTATGTTCGTTAAGATTGTGGATGCTTGCCATTCAGGAACCCATTATATTAAAGATTCGTCTTCACTAGAAAATTACATCAAGTCAGTCAGTGCACCATCATTTAAAAATATCTGCTTTATGTTTTCGTCTCACCAAAATGAATCATCGTATCAAGATGATCATTTAAGCTACTTCACGAAAAGTATCTTATCCGCTGTGCAAAGCCACAAAGATGGTCCAATCAAATACAAAAATGTGACCGACTATGTATCTGACTACTTCGACAGCTCAAACACACAAACACCATTCTTTATCGATCAGTCAAGCCTAACTGAAACATTTTTAAACGTGACTGATAGTGTAAGACGCACTCTCTCGCAATATTTAATAGTTCCCTCAACGGATGATCAGGCGACCCTAGTACCTCCAAAGATGATGTCTCTTGTGGAGCTCTTGAGGAAGGAATCAGAAGCTTTTTGTACGAAAGAGGAGGCAAGTTCAATCTTGATAGAAAGCGAAGCGCACATTCATAACGGTGCATTCTCTTCCAACATAAAGGATTTATACAATATTGAAGTTGATGCAGAATTGACAGGGTATCCACCTCAGTCACTTTCGATTGCATCTTGGATTGAGAAAAATAATGAGAGTAGGGAGTTCTTTGCGAAGCCAAAGTATCAAAGTGAGCGCTACATGAGAAAAGTACCAAAGAACAATCTTCTTGGTATGATGTTACGCGCTAGTAATTCCTTATCTTCTGATAATTATGATGAAGTGGAGTCTTACAGAAGTATCTTAAGTGGTTATGAAACCACATCATCCATGCCTTACAATTACTTCAGAATTAAACTCGAACCAAAATACAGGGGTATTGCTCCGGAAGAATGCTTTATAGCATTTATATTTTCTAGATCGAATGTGAGATATTTCTGGTCCTACACTCATTATGAATACACAGACTGGGACGCTTCTCAGAGGGTAGGAAAAATGGAGTGGGCAACAGATCAGTCCTTTTTGAGAAATAGCGTAAAGATCAAAGAAGTATTTGACAAAATCATCCAAGAATTTTGCAAGTTTGTTGAAGATCCGCTCCGCACTAAATGGGGCATGCTTGATCATGATTCAGACGCTATTTCTCCTGTCCAGGTAATCGCCGAATCCGATCGCAAGTGATTTCTAGATTGACGGGGTTTTGGTTTTTGAAGTTCTGGAGCACCTGAGCTGCTCACCTGTGTCAACCTCAGCTAAAATGCAAAACTTTGATTTTCAGGTAATGAAAATGGTCGCTTTTGGGAAAGAGAGTTGCACCCGTCAACGTCTCAAACGAGGTCGATAGCTGCCAACCGGGATCCGGGAAAAGTGGTGGTTTCCGGACGGTCCGCTCTGCGGTGATCCGATAGCCAGAGCCGACACAATCAGAAACACTGACTATTCCCTCGGCGTTGCGGAAAGCACATTTTTAGCAAGTAAGTTATTCGACCCGAACCACTCCTGTCTCTTTTGATCGACAGAGCTGTCCTAGATGGGTGATTTCGGTTGGGACAAGCAACTGAACGAAAAAGCTATGTAAGCCCTGTGGTAGTGGCTTATGTCAGGCTACTTATCGGATTGGTGGAGGGTATTGTATTCCACCCGCTGTCCAGAGACGGTTGTTTCCACGTGGTAGCCCGAGTGTCGCAACGTTGCGGTCCCAACTCTCCCGAGCATTGCCGACCTGACGGATGATGCGCACGGCCCATTTCTCGTCTACTCCAAGCATGGGACCGAAGCGACCTTCCCGCCCAGTAAATCGCCGCACGTCCGGATCGCTGCTTTCCGCGGCTAGCCGCTCGACATTGGTGCTGTCCATACCTGCCTCTTCCGCGATGAACATCGCGAAGGCCGTCCAGCGAACCAGGTCGAACCATTGCCAGTCATCCTTGCGAACGGCGGGACCGAGCGGCTCCTTGCTGATCACCTCCGGTAGCACGACCGTCTCCTCGGCACGCGAGCCGAGACCTGCGCGGAATGCGGCAAGCGCTGCCGTTCCGATCGTGTAGGCATCGCACCGGCCAGACAGGAAAGCTTCGCGTAGAACGGCTAGGTCGTCGATCACCACCGGCGTCATCTTCATGGCGTTGCGCCGGAAATAGTCGGCGAGGTTCAGCTCCGTCGTGCTGCCGGGCTGGACGCAGATAGTGGCCCCATCGAGCTACTTGGCGGAGGTGACCCCTAGCGACTTCTTCACAAGGAAGCCCTGGCCGTCGTAGAAAGTCACACCGGTGAATGCCAACCCTAACGAGGCCTCACGTGAGAGCGTCCAAGTCGTGTTGCTGACGAGGAGGTCGATCTCGCCGGTCTGAAGTATCGGCAGGCGATTGAGCAGCGTGGTAGCCACAAACCTCACCTTGGTCGCGTCGCCCAGAGCCGCCGCAGCAACCGCCCGGCACACATCGACGTAAAGACCGCGCCAGCTCCCCTGATTGTCGAAGCTCGCAAAGCCCGGTAGGTCGGAAGCGGTGCCGCACACCACCTCTCCTCGAGTACGCACGGCATCGAAGGTTGGTGACCCGCCCCGCGATGGTTGCGCACTGGCTGTTGATTTTTGCTGAGAACTGACCCGGCGTTTTCATCGAGAATTGACCCGGCTTGCATTACTTCCCGCCTGGTGCGGGCTTTGGTCAAGAGGGTGTCTTGGTCTTCTTGGTCCTCCCGTCG
>Ga0160428_1000437_pt1 | contig 47227 bp, 40 predicted proteins | sample SolpanmetagenomM_FD_108198 | JGI IMG/M metagenome (GOLD analysis project Ga0160428, IMG submission 108198) | Solar panel surface microbial communities from Lawrence Berkeley National Laboratory, California, USA - M | ecosystem: Engineered > Built environment > Solar panel > Unclassified ... | reverse complement strand
GCCGCCCGACGCGGCGGCACGATGCGGGCTCGCGCCGCTCCCGCTGCCCGTTGCGGAGGCGGGGCCGCTCGTCGTGAAGAACTGAGCGGGCGTGAGAGACCGGGTGTTGCCGGACGCCCGAATTCACCCTTCGTGAGCTGCTATCCGAACACGGTCGACATCGCCGAAGGGCCGATCCGAGGACGCGTCCGGTCCTCTATACCGCGGCCCAGGGTCGAAACCCGTCGATACAGGGCCCCGACACTCCGGCTTTCGACGCCCTACCGCCCCGATCCCTTGCCGGAGCCATCCTTCCCCGCTTCGTCGGCGGGCGTGTCGGTGGTGCAGGACACGGCCTGGACCGCGGCGTTGGCGGCGGGACGCTGGCTCGGGAGACCGGCGATCACCCGGACCACCACGAAGCCGCGGCTGTCCGGCGCGACGATGCGCACGTCGCGGCTGGGATCGTTCTCGTCGTCGTCGGCGAGCGCCTCGTCGTACTGGGCGCGGGTGAGGATCACGAGGTCCAGGGCGCCGCGAACAGCGGCCTGGTCGGTGACCGCGTAGAAGGCGCCGCGCCGCGCGTGCGCGGCGAGCGACAGGGACAGCGGCCCGGTGCGTGCCGAGACGCGCATCGGGCCGTCCGCGAGGTCGTAGGCGCAGACGCCCACCGCCACGGCCGGATCCGGGATCGGCAGCCACGCCTCGGGCGGGGAGGGGTCGTCGCCGGTCGCCACCGCGTAGATCGATTGCGGATGGTCCAGGCCCTCGCTGGTGCGGGTGCGGGAGACGGCATCCTTCTCCGACAGGACCGGGATCGCCAGCACCGCCGCGATGTGGACGAGGCCGGCGAGGACGAGGCCGACCAGCGTGGCGTAGACGACGCGCAGGCTCACGGGGCGCATCCCAGTCGCGTGACGGCCGGCACGGTGCTCCGGTCGAGGGATCCGACGCTTGCGGCGACCGGCGTGTCGTAGAGGCGCAGCGCGAGCCGTACCGGCCCGCTCGCCCGCGGGCTCGGCAGCCAGTTCCCGGGCTGGACCTCGGGCCCGAGCACCACGGTGAACCGCCCGTCGGCCGAGCGCAGCACCTCCGTGGAGGTGAAGCCCTCGCGCACGGGGGCACGGCCGGGATCCCGCGGGCCGCGGCCGGCGACCGTCAGGGTCCAGGCGCGGGCCGGGGGCGTTCCCCCACCGATCCGGTAGGTGCAGGTGGCGTCGAGCGCCTGACCGGCATCGTCCGCCGCCGCCGTGAGCAGCAGACCCTCGCCCACCGCAAGCGGGATCTCGCCCCTCCGGGCGTTGACCGCGCGGGTGTAGGGATCGGCATTCGCAGCCCCGGCGCGGGGCCAGGCCGTCCAGGCGCCGACCTGCACGCCGCCGAACGGGTAGCCGCCGCTGGTCGCCCAGTCGGCGCTGGCAAGGCCGAGCACGCCGCCGAGGGCCAGAGCATAGGCCGCGAGGCCGGCCACCGAGCTCTTGCGCCACAGGCGGGCGACGAGCCGGCCGACGCCGTTGCGGCGGCCGCGCCGGGACGCGGGATTGGATCCGCCCGCCGCGAGCGCGCGGCCGAACCCCTCGGGCATCGTGAGCTTCATGCGCTCACCGCACCTCGATGAAGCCGCCGACGGACTTCGCGCCCTCGGCGACTTCGCGCGCTGCAGACCCGGCCGCGGCGCGGTCCCCGGGCTTCTTCTCGGTCTTGCGCGGCTCGCCGGCGGCGCCGGCATTCGCACCCGCCGCCGGCCCGCGCTCGACCGTGCGGAACAGGCCGTTGAGGCCGCTGATCACCTCGAAGGAGCGCCGCGACAGCTTGCCGTACGCGCTGGCATTGGGATCGATCGGGGCCGTCGGTCCGCCGGAGGCCTGCTGCTGCGCGGCGCGCGGGCTGTCCTTGAGGCCGGGCAAGCCCTTGATCTCGATGCCGCGGTGCGCCGGCTCCATCACGTCGTGCCAGGTCTGCGCCGGCAGCGAGCCGCCGGTCAGCTTGTTGGTCGAGGTGTGATCGTCGTTTCCGAACCACACGGCACCGACGTAATTGCCGGTGTAACCGACGAACCACGCGTCCCTGTAGGCGTTCGTCGTGCCGGACTTGCCGGCGACCTTCACGCCCTCCAGCTGCGCCCGCTTGCCGGTACCCTCCTCGACCACCTTGTTGAGCATGAAGTTCATGTCGGCCACGACCTGGGGCGGGAGCACGCGCTCGGGCGCCTCGTCGGCGTGGCGATAGATCACCTCGCCGGAGGAATTCTTCACCTCCATGGCCGCGTAGGGCTTGGCGCGGAAGCCGCCGTTGGCGAAGACCGCGTAGCCCGCCGCCTGATCGATCACCGTCACCTCGTCCGAGCCGATCGGCATCGAGACCGTATCGATCAGGTTCGAGGTGATGCCCATCTTGTGGGCGAGGTCGGTGATCTTCGCGCGGCCCGCCTTGGCGGCCCGGGCCTCGTGGGAGATGCCCATGGCCTTGCCGAGGGCGATCGAGATCTTGATCGGGATCGTGTTGATCGACTTCGCCACCGCGAGCCACATCGGGACCCGCCCGGAATAGGACCGGCCGTAGTTCTGCGGGCACCAGTTGCCGATGCAGACGGGACTGTCGACCACGACGGTTTCGGGCTTGAACAATCCGGAGGCCAGGGCGGCGGAGTAGACGTACGGCTTGAACGAGGAGCCGGGCTGGCGCAGCGCATCCGTCGCCCGGTTGAACTGGCTCTCGCCGTAATCGGCGCCGCCCACCATGGCGCGGAGCGCCCCGTCGGGGTCGAGGATCACCATGGCGGCCTCGTCGACGTCGAGGGCGTCGCCCGACTTGCGCAGCGTGTCGGCGACCACCTCGTCGGCGCGCTTCTGGATGGCGAGGTCCAGCGGCGTCTTCACGGTCAGCACGCGATCGTTGCGAAGCTTGCCGGCGTCGGCCATGCCCTTGATCTCGCCGAAGGCCCAGTCGAGATAGTAATCCGCGGTGATGTCGCGGGTGCGGGTCACCGGCGTCGCCGGATTGCGCAGGGCCGTCTGGATCTGCCCCTCGGTGACGAAGCCCGCCTCCACCATGTTGTGCAGGACGTCGGCCGCGCGGGCGCGGGCCGCCGGAAGGTTGACGTGCGGGGCGTACTTGGTCGGCGCCTTGAACAGCCCCGCCAGCATGGCGGCCTCGGCGAGGCTGATATCCTTCAGCGGCTTGCCGAAATAGTAGTCGGCTGCCGCCACCGCGCCGAAGGTGCCGCCGCCCATGTAGGCCCGGTCGAGGTAGAGCTTCAGGATCTCGTTCTTGGTGAGGTGGCTCTCCAGCCACAGGGCCAGGAACGCCTCGTTGACCTTGCGTTCGAGCGAGCGCTCGTTCGTCAGAAACAGGTTCTTGGCGAGCTGCTGGGTGATCGACGAGCCGCCCTGGGTGCCGCCGCCGCCCTTGGAATTGTTCACGAGGGCCCGGAGCGTCCCGATCGGGTCGATGCCCCAGTGCTCGTAGAAGCGCCGGTCCTCCGTGGAGACCAGCGCCTTGATCATGATGTCGGGGAAGTCGTCGAGCTTCAGCGAATCGTCGTGCTTGATGCCGCGCCGGCCCACCTCGGTGCCGTAGCGGTCGAGGAAGGTGACGGCGAGGTCCTGCTGCTTCAGCCAGTTCTCGCTGGTGAGTTGGAAGGCGGGCTGTGCCAGCGCCAGCATCAGCACCGCGCCGCCCGTCCCGAGGGTGACGCCCTCGCTGGTCAGGTCGAGGGCGGCGCGCTTCCAGCCGCGCACCGCGAAGCGCCCCATGACGCGCTGGAAGCGCTCGTAGACGTCGCCGGTGGACCGGCCGCCGTCGTACAGGGTGGCGTTCACCCAGGCATCGAACGCGAGCGCGGCGCGTTCGAGGCGGATCTTGATCTCGGTGATCGTCGGCAGGCGCACGATGTCGAACCCGGCTTGTCGAGCGCCTCTGCGGCGGATCCTGGCGGCGGATGGTCGAACGCCCGCGCCGCGGGCACGGAACCTGCGCCCGCACCACGGCGCGGCGTCCGGAGTCCATAGCAGGATCCGGATCCCTCGGCGAGGCTCTGCGCAGTCTCGCGAAACGCCGCGGACGAGCTTGGGCATAACGCGCCAGCGGGCGATCCGGTCGCACACGGTCGCCCGCGGCGCCGCTTGCCCCCGCGCGGCGGCTCGGGCAGAGAGGCGCCTGCCCGTTCAAGAGACCTCAACCATGTCCAAGCCCGAGGCGCCGCGCCGCGGGGCGGTCGAGCCGTTCTGGCGCACCACGTCGCTCGAAGCCATGACCCCGTCCGAGTGGGAGAGCCTGTGCGACGGGTGCGGCCGGTGCTGCCTGATGAAGCTCGAGGACGAGGACACCGGGGAGGTCCACCACACCGATGTCGGCTGCACGCTGCTCGACGGCTTCACCTGCCGCTGCCGCGACTATCCCCGGCGCCAGAAGCGCGTGCCCGACTGTGTCCGTCTGACGCCCGAGGCGGTGCGGACGATCGCGTGGCTGCCGCCGACCTGCGCGTATCGCCTCGTCAGGGATGGGGAGCCCCTCTATCCCTTGCACCCGCTGATCTCGGGCCGGCCGGGAAGCGTTCACGAGGCCGGGATCTCGGTGCGCGGCCGGCTCGCCGGCAACGAGGAGGAGTTCTCGGAGGACGAACTGCCGGATCAGATCGTCGATTGGCCGGGGCGCGACCCTTACGCCGATTGAGGAAGCGGCCCGATCAGCTCAACCTGGCGTCGCGGCTGAGTAGCCGCCCCCCGGCCAGCCCGTTCGCCGCGATGATGAGGGCGACCGCCACCGCGTGGATCAGGAGATCCGTCGCGGTCGCGTCGTGGGGATGAACCGGCATCAGCAGGGCGGCCGCCGCGGCGGCGACCGCCAGACCGCCGAGGGCCGCGGTGAGGTTCGGCCGCAGCGGGCACGCGCGGCGCAGCATGACGACGATCAGCGCCGACAGCGGCACGGAAACGCAGACGAGGAAGCTGAAGCAGCCCGTCACCGTGTGGCCGCCGGGGATATCGGTCCCCGGGGCGATCCATTCCCGCAGGCAGCCGAACCCGCTCGCGCCGATCCAGAGGGCCAGCGGCGGCAGGGGCAGCAGCGCCCAGCCGGCGGAGCGGCCCGGAATGCTGGTCGCGAAGGCCGCGAAGGCGGACACGGCCGCCGTCAGCACCGCGCCGAGCGCCGCCAGGGCGAGGTCGGGCACGCGCATGCGCAGCATGAACCCTCCCGTCCCGGCCAAGGCCGCCAAGCCGAGCCCGAGCAGCAGGGCCGCGCCGAGCCACAGGGCCGCGCGCGCGACCGGAGAGGGCAGGGGCCGCACGGGGTCCAGCCGGCCCGCGAGCTCCTCCACGAGGCGCTCGTGACGCGTCATCGCGCAGCTGGCGCGGCTTCCGTCCCCAGGCATCACTCCTTCTCCTGCGTCAGGCTGGCCCGAAGCGCCTTCAGTGCACGGTGCAGATTCACCTTGAGCGCCCCCTTGCTGCGGCCGGTAAGCGCCGCCGTCTCGTCGAGGGACAGCTCGCGCATGCCGAGGTGCTCCACCGCCTGGCGCTGCCCATCGGGGAGCGCCGCCACCGCGCGTGCCAGGGCGGCGGCGCGATCCCGCGCCTCCAGGCCCTGGCCGGGGGCGGGGCCTGGATCGACCTCGGCCTCGTAGGCCAGAGGATCGTTGACCTCCCGGGGACGGCGGCCGGCCCGCCGCAGGCGGTCGATCGTCCGCCGTTGCGTGATCGCCCGAAGCCAGGGCAGGAACGGGCGGGACGGGTCGTAGCTCGCCCGGGCGCGATGAACGGTCATCAGCGTATCCTGGACGACATCGTCCACGGCCTCGCCACGCACGCCCTGCGCCCGCGCGATCGCCGACACGACCGGAAGACAGGCCTTGAGCAGGGAGCGGTACGCGACCGCGTCGCCGCCCTGCGCCGACGCCATCAGGGTCGCCAGTTCCTCTTCGAGCACCATGCGGGCTCCGCCGCCGTTCCGTTCCCCGGCACGCGTCGTATCTAGCGCACGGCCGGATCCCGGCGCCAGCGTCCAGCTACGGGGAGCCATGTCGCCGGCCATCACGAGGATCATCGCAGCGCCTCCCGGCCGGCCCCGGACGGACCGAGGCGGGCTGCGCCCAGGAAGCGCCCGTCCTCCGCCTGCAGCAGCAGGGCCGCCGCCTCACCGTCGGGACGCGCCGGCGTGAAGGTCTCGGCCGCACCGGACCAGGAGCCGAGGTCCTGTACGGAGCGCACGATGTTCACCTGCTCGATGGTGCGTCCGGCATTCTCGCCGCGCAGCACCTTCGTGGTGCGGCTCGGATCGAAGCCCACCAGCAGGACGCGGCCCGCGCGGCTTCCCGAAGGACTGCCAGGGCCGATCTGCGCGACGAGGCGGCCGTCGTCGCGGACCAGCGTCATGGGAATGGCGGGTCCGCCGGCACGCGCCCGTGCGATGGCCGCGCGAAGGCCGGCCTCGTCGGACCCGACCAGACCGACCCGGCCGTCGATCACGGCCTGCGGCGTGTAGCTGGAGCCGCCGAGGCGGGCGGCGTAGGCCTCCTGGCGCGCGGTGGCGGCCGGGAGGCTGTAGGGATCCCGCCAGTTCAGGTGGTTCCAGTAGGTGACGTGGAAGGCGAGCGGCAGGACCTCAGACCCCTCCTGCGCGAGCCGGCCGATCAGCGCCTCCGCGGGCGGGCAGGACGAGCAGCTCTGCGAGGTGAACAGTTCGACCACGACGGGGCGCTCCGCGGCGGCGGCCGGACGGGGGGAGGCGCCGAGGGCGCCGCAGAGGCACGCGATGGAGATCAGAAGGGCAGGGCGCATGTCCGGAACTCCCGCATACCGGCGGATCTCGCCCGGCGTACCGGTTCCTTCGACCGGGCGGCGGCGGCGGTTACGCCTGCCCCGACCCGTCGAGTTCGAAGGCATCCACGTCGTGCAACAGGGCGATGAAGGCCGCGGCGGCGTGGTCGAGCGCCGCGCGCCCGGCCTCGGCCGTGCCGATCCGCGCGTCGCCCAGCGCCCCCGACGGGTGAAGGTCGCCGGCTTTCCAGGCGAAAGCGGCCGGGCGGCCGGCGCGCAGGTGGGTGAAGTCGCGGGCCATCGCCAGGGTCCGCGGCGGGAAATCGGCGATCCGGTCGGTCCGCACGAGGTCGGGCCGCAGGGCCAGCATCAGCGCGGTCTCGACGCCGCCGGCATGGATGCCGTGCGCGATCTCAGCGGCCGGGAACAGGCCGTCCGGGTAGCCGAACCGCGCCCAGGCGGTGGTCACCGCCACCATGCCGAAGCGGGCCCGCAGCTCGCCCGCCACGAGATCGATGAGCGCGCTGTTGCCGCCATGGCTCGTGACGATCACCAGCTTGCGGCAGCCGGCGCGGTGGACGGCCGCGCCGAGCCCGGTCCAGGCCGCGAGCCCTGTTCCGGTCTCCAGCGACAGCGTGCCCGGGAAGGCGTCGTGCTCGTCCGACTTGCCCACGGCCTGCACGGGCAGCTGGAGGACGTCGAGGTCGGCCGGCGCGCGCGCGCGCACCCGGGCGAGGTAGCCCTCGGCGATGTCGCAATCGGTGGAGAGCGGGAGATGCGGGCCGTGCTGCTCGACGGCGGCGACCGGCAGCACCGCGATCGCCCGCCGCATGTCGCGGCTGGAGAAATCGTCCGTCGTGAGATCGGACCAGAGCCGCATCGCCATTTCTGCCCTGGTCTCCCTCCGGCGCCGCGGAACGGCCGCTCGCGTAGGACGGTCTAACCGGCGCGGGTCTCCGGAGTCGACGGCCGGGGACCGGATCGCGTCAGGCGAACAGCGCGTCGATGTCGTCCTGGGAGGGGGTCGCCTCGATGGCCTGGGGGCCGTTCAGCATCAGATCCTCGGCCCGAGCCCGGCGGGCGCGCTCGGCCGGGTCCATGGCGGCGGCGTCACGGGCCTTCACGGCGCCGACGAATCGCGCGAGTCGCTGCTCGAACAGCCGGAGCGACTCCACCACCTTGGCGATCCGCTGGCCGGTGATGTCCTGGAACGCGCAGGCCTCGAAGATCGTGTTGATGCGATCCTCCACCGCGTCGCGGTAGCCGGGCCCGTCCGGCAGGCCGAGCATCGCCTCCGCGGCTTCCATGATCGTGTTGGTGGCGCCCGCGGTGGCCGCGACGACGCTGCCGAGTTCCTCGTGCGCCATCGGGATCCGGTCGCGGCTCATCTCGTTCGCCCGCAGCGCACCGATCTCCTCGCGAAGATGGGCGATGTAGTCGGCGATCTCGATCAGCTCCGAGATCACGGCTTGCGGTTCCCGAAGCCGGAACTCGGCCTGCCGCGCAAGGACTGACGACATGCTTTTCTCCTCGGATCGATGGACGCCCTCGCTCTCCGGACCGCGTCTCGACACCGTCGGGGGCGAGGGCGATCCGGACGAGCGATGCGGGGAGCGCTGCACGGGGCCGTTCAGCTCCCGCAGACTGCTTCGATCTTCGACTTCAGCGTGGCCGCGTTGAACGGCTTGACGATGTAGTTGTTCACGCCGGCCTTCTTGGCGGCGATGACGTTCTCGGTCTTCGATTCGGCCGTGACCATGATGAACGGCGTGGTCCGGAGGTTTTCGTCGGCCCGGACGTGACGCAGCAGCTCGTACCCCGTCATCGGCTCCATGTTCCAATCCGAGATCACGAGTCCGTACTTGCGGCCCTTGAGGCGCGCCAGTGCTTCGGTACCGTCCGAAGCGTCATCGACCTCCTCGAAGCCGAGCTGCTTCAGAAGATTACGGATAATGCGGACCATCGTCTGGTAATCGTCGACAACGAGGATCGGCATGCTCAAATCGAGAGCCATCGAACAACTGCTCCGTATTGCCCGGCGGGAGGCCGCGGCGGCTCCCGGATCAATTAACGCTTCGCTAACTCGGCGTTCTAGCTGCGATGCACAGCATTGAAAATAGGGCAAGCGCATTGCGAAGCCGTTAATCGCCGCGTCAGCCGCTCGGCACCGGGCCCGGTGGCGCGGACCGACCTCGCTTGACCCCCCGGACACCTTTCGGCAGGGTCCGGCGGCGTCGGGCCCCTCGCGGACATGTCAGGCGACCCCATCCGACCTTTCCGAGCATCCGACCCCGAACCGATGGTCCCAGGCGACGAGACGGCCGCGCGGCCCTTCACGATCTGCGGGGCGGACATGCCGGTGCCGCCTGTGCTGAGGGGAGCCATCGCGGCGATCGGCAATTTCGACGGCGTTCATCTCGGCCACCGGAGGCTCGTGGAGCGCGTGCGCGACGCGGCCCGCGAGGCGGGCCGTCCGGCGGTCATCCTGACCTTCGAGCCCCATCCCCGGGCCTATTTCATGCCCGACGCGCCGATGTTCCGGCTCACCGGCCCGGCCGCCAAGGAGATCGTGTTCAACCGCCTCGGCCTCGACGGGCTGATCGTGCGCCGGTTCGACAGCGCGCTGGCCGAGACCGGGGCCGGCGCCTTCGTGCGCGACTTCCTGAAGGCTTCGCTCGGCCTGTCCGGGGTCGTGGTCGGCCACGATTTTCATTTCGGCCGGGGCCGCGAGGGCACCCCGGCGATCCTGGCGGAACTCTGCCGCGGGTCGGGCATGAGCTGCCGGATCGTCGCGCCGGTCGCCCTCGGCGATGAGACCCGGCCGGTCTCGTCGAGCGCGATCCGCGAAGCCCTCGCCGCGGGCGACGTCGTTCGGGCCAACGCCCTGCTGGGCTACCGCTGGTTCGTGCTGGGACCGGTGCGTCACGGCGACAAGCGCGGCCGGGAGCTCGGCTTCCCCACCGCCAACATGCGGCTGCCCGATTGCGGGCTGGCGCACGGCATCTACGCGGTGCGGGTCCGCCTTGGACCGGGCCGGTTCCGCGACGGCGTGGCGAGCTACGGCCGCCGCCCGACCTTCGACGACGGCGCACCGCTGCTTGAGACCTACCTGTTCGACTTCTCCGGCGATCTCTACGGCCAGGAGATCGCCGTGGAATTCATCGGTTTCATCCGCGGTGAGGAGCGGTTCGCCAGCGCCGATGCGCTGGTCGAACGCATGCATGTCGATGCGGATGCGGCGCGGGCCATGCTGGCGCGCGATGAAACCCCGTCGATGCTGATCTGAGTCCCCTGGGGGATTGCGACGGGGTCGGATCGTGTAGAAGACGGGATCGAGCAGGAGGCGGACGTGCTGGGTCGTTTCGAGCGCGCGAACAATGGCGAGGCCGTGGTCGAGTACGGCGACGGCACCATGCGGGTGGTCAAGCCCGGCAGCTTCGTGCGCTGCGCGGTGACCGGCGAGCCGATCCAGCTCGAAGCGCTGCGCTACTGGAGTGCCCTGCGCCAGGAGGCCTACGCCTCCCCCGAGGCGATCCTGCAGCGGCTGAAGGAAACCGGTCGGCCCTGACCGGCGCCGGGACCGCGGGTGCGGGACGCCTGATCCCCGCAGCGCGGGAAACCCGGGCCCCATCGCCTGCCGGGATCGGGCGGAGGCGCCTGGACCGTCGCCATCCCGGTGCACGGAAGGCGAGCCGCGAACGGCAATGCGGAGCGTCGAAGTCCGGGCCCTCGACTCCCCGCCGACCCGAGCCCTGCGCGGTCCCTCACGACGTGTCGCGGAAAACGCCGCTGAGCTGGCGCTGCAGAGCCTCCACGTCGTCGAGGACGAGGCTCACGCGCAGCACGCGAACGCCCGCCGCGCCAGCGAGCGGCAGGCGCACGGCATCCTTCTCGGTGGTGACGAGGTCGGCTCCGAGAAGCCGCGCCTCCGCGGACAGGGCGGCGAGGTCCCTGTCCCGATAGGGATGGTGATCCGGGAAGGTCCGCGTGCCGGCGATCTCCGCTCCCCCCTCCCTCAAGGTGGCGAAGAATTTCTCGGGTCGGCCGATCCCGGCGAAGGCGAGGCAGCGTCGACCCACGAGACCGTCGTCGTCGCGAACCAGGCGTGCCCGGTGCACCGGCAGGCCACGGCGCTCCGCCTCCCCGGCGAGCGCGTCCCCCGCGGCCCCGTCTCCAACCACGATCAGCCCGGAGACGTGCGGCCATTGCCGGTCGAGCGGCGCGCGCAGCGGCCCGGCCGGAAAGGTCAGGCCGTTGCCGATGCCGGCAGGACCGTCGACCACGGCGAGGGTGATGTCCTTTCCGAGCGTCGGGTTCTGCAACCCGTCATCCATCACGACGGTGTCGGCGCCGAGCCTCCGGCACAGGGCGGCCCCGGCCGGACGGTCGCGGGACACCACCGTCAGCCCCCGTCGGGCGAGGAGCAACGGCTCGTCGCCGACCTCCGCGGCCCCGTGCTGGCCCGGATCGACCTGCACCGGCCCGGCGATGCGACCGCCGTAGCCGCGGGACAGGAAGGCGGGTGTGCGGCCGCGCTCGATCAGCAGGGTTGCGACCGCGAGGGACGCGGGTGTCTTGCCCGCCCCGCCGAGGGTGAAGTTGCCCAGGCACACGACGGGGCAGCCCGCCGCGACGCCGCGATCGTCCATGCGCCGGGCCACCAGCGCCCCGTAGGCGGCCCCGAGCGGGGCGAGGCAGCGGGCGGCCGGGTGGTCCGGTCCTCGCGCCCAGAAGCCCGGCGGCCGCATCAGGCCCGCGCGAGCGGGCGCACCCGGTCGCTCCGGTCGAGGCGCTGAAGCTTCATCTGCGCGACGAAGGGATCGAGCACCGCGAGCGTCCGCGCCACCGCGCCTTCGAAGGGGCGGAGGGCGTGGTGTCCGGCCCGCGCCATGCCGGCGAGGCGCGCCGGATCCCGCAGGAGCTCGCCGGCGAGGGAGGCCAGGTCCACGCCGTCGCGCACGGCCAGGGTCCCGCCCGCGCGATCGAGGGCTTGGTAGATCGCGTCGAAATTCTCGGTGTGCGGCCCGTGCAGCACCGCCGTGTCGAGGCGCACCGGCTCGATCGGGTTCTGGCCACCCCGCGGGACCAGGGAACCGCCGAGGAACACCAGGGGGGCGAGGCGGTAGAACAAGCCCAGCTCGCCGATCGTGTCGGCGATGTAGACTTCGATGGACGGGTGCGGGCGCCCGCCGGTCGAGCGTCGCGCGCTGCGCAGGCCGACGGCGCTCGCGCACTCGACGACTTCCGGCGCCCGGGCGGGGTGGCGCGGCGCGATGATGGTCAGGAGTTGCGGGAACTCCGCCTTGAGCATCGCGTGCGCGTAGGCGACCATGGCCTCCTCGCCCGGATGGGTGCTGGCCGCGACCCAGATCGGCCGGCCGGCGATCATGGCGCCCAGATAGGCGAGCTGCTGCGGATCGGCCGGCGGCACGGGCGCGTCGAACTTCAGGTTCCCCGCGACGCTCACCCGCGGCGCGCCGAGCTTGGCGAAGCGCGCCCCGTCCTCCTGGGTCTGGCTGAGGCAGATGGCGATCCGCGACAGCAGCGCCTTGGCGGTGCGGGGGCAGCGCTCCCAGCCGCGGAATGAGCGCTCCGACATGCGCCCGTTGACCAGAATCAGGGGAATCTTGCGCTCGTCCAGTTCCAGGATCGTGTTGGGCCAGATCTCGGATTCGGCGATCACCGCGAGGTTCGGCTGCCAATGGTCCAGGAAGCGCGCCATCCAGCGCGGTGCGTCGAGCGGCATGTACTGGTGCACCGCTCCGATCGGCAGGCGGGCGCCGATCAGGTCGGCGGCCGCGCGCGTCCCCGTGGTCACCAGCACCGAGAAACCGCGGGCGATCATGCCGTCCACGAGGCCGATCAGCGACAGCGCTTCGCCGACACTCGCCCCATGCATCCAGGCGAGCGACCCAACCGGGCGGGCCCGGCCCGGCAGGCCGCGCCGTTCGGGGAGCCGCAGCGGGTCCTCCTTGCCGCGCTGCGCGCGCCACGCCAGCAGCCCTGCCAGTGCCGGCTCGCCGATCCACAGGCCGGCCCGGTACACCTGCAGCGGCAGGGTCACGGAGGGGCGCCTCACGCCGCGTCTCCGATCGGCGCCGATGCGGTGGAGGCGGGCGGATCGCCGTAGAGCTTGGCCCGGTCGGCACGCCCGACCAGCGCGTAGGCTTGGGCATGGACCCGGTCCATCTCGGCCTCGACGTGGCGCCGCAGCGCCTCGAACGCCTCGCCCTCGCAGTCGCGCGGGACGTAGACCGCATCGCCCAGCACCACCGCCCCGCGGCCGAAGGGCAAACCCAGGCAGGCGCGGTCCCAGGAGCGGAAGCGCAGGTGCCGGCTCGTCACCACGGCGGCGGGGACGATCGGCCGGCCGGAGAAGCGTGCCAGCGTGAGGATCCCGGCGTCGCACCGGCGCGAAACCTTCGGCACGTCCGCGCTGAAGGCCACCGAATCACCGGCCTTGAGGGCGCGCAGCATCGCCCGGAAGCCCTCGGCGCCGCCCTTGGCGCGGGTGTCGCTGGTGCGGCTCCGCCCGCGGGCTCCGGACGCCCGGATCACGCGCACGCCGAGCCGTTCCAGCGCGATGGTGTTGATGTTGCCATCCGGGTTCTTGGAGATGATCGTGGCGACGCGGTCGCCCGGGCGGCGCATGAACGGCATCATGATGTGCTGCCCGTGCCACATGCCGGCGATGAGCGGCAGCCGCGCATCCATCCAGACGTCCACGCCCGCCGGGCCGGCGCCGGCAGCATGGACCTCGAACCGGTTCGTCGCCTGAACGAGCCGCAGATACGCCGCCGCGAGGCGGCCGAGGGCCTGTTGCACGGCGGGATGACGGAGGAAACGCTTACCGAGGCTCATGTCACGCCTGAGGCGGCTGGACCGCCAACGCCTGATCGGTTCCGGATCGAAACGGACCGTGCATGCTCTAGCCCCCGCGCCTGAGACGAAACAATCGGTCTCGCCCACAACCAGACGGATAGGGTCGCCGGTGCCGGCGGCCGTTCCGGCGCCGCGGATGCTCCCGCGGCGCGGCGAAAACACGGCGGTACCCTTGTTTAGACCAATTCCAGACTGTAGATTGGAATCGATCCAGAAAGGGGTTTTTGGGATGGCAGCTGCCCTCGTCAGCACCGCGGAGACGGCCACAGAGGCCCGTCGCGCCTTCGTCCTGCGCTACGTCCAGCCGGGCTTGGCCGGCCTGATCGACGGTTCGGTCTCGACCCTGGCGCCGATTTTCGCCGCGGCCTTCGCCACGGGTCACAATGGCGCGACCTTCCTGGTGGGTCTGGCGGCCTCGGTGGGGGCCGGGATTAGCATGGGGTTCACCGAGGCCCTGTCGGACGACGGCCGCGTCACCGGTCGCGGGCAGCCGTGGCTGCGCGGGCTCGTCTGCGGGGTCATGACGACCCTGGGCGGCCTCGGCCACACGCTACCCTACGCGATCCCCGACACGCTTCCTGCAGGCTGGCCGAACCCGTTCATTCTCGCCACGAGCCTCGCCATTCTGGTGGTGGTGGTCGAGCTCGTCGTGATCGCGGCGATCCGCACGCGCTTCATGGCGACGCCCTTCTGGCGGGCGGCCCTGCAGGTGCTGCTCGGGGGCGCACTGGTGCTCGCCGCCGGTATGCTGATCGGTAGCGCTTGACGTCGGTGCCCGCGCCCGCGATGCGAGGCGGGCTCTCCGGTCCTCTGACGCGTGATCCCCGGCGTTGACCTTCCGCCTCGCCCATCTCAGCGACCCGCATGTCGGCCCCCTCGGCCGGGTGCGCCTGCACCAGCTCCTCGGCAAGCGCGCCACCGGCTACGCCAACTGGCGGCGCGGTCGCTCGCGCAGCCACGACATGTCCGTGCTGGAGGCCCTGGTCCTGGACCTGAAAGGGCAGGGGGCCGGGCACATCGCCTGCACGGGGGACCTGTGCAACATCGGCCTGCCGAGCGAGTGGGAGACGGCGCGCACCTTCCTCGAAGCCCTGGGTCCGCCCGAGGCCGTGAGCTTCGTGCCGGGGAACCACGACGCCTATGTCCGCGGCTCGCTGGAAGGTCTGCTCGCCGCCTGCGGGCGCTACACCGGCGACGATTCGGGATCGTCGGGGTGCTTTCCCTACCTCAGGCGGCGCGGGCCCGTGGCCCTGGTCGGCCTCTCCAGCGCGATCCCGACGAAACCGTTCGTGGCCACCGGGCGCCTCGGCGCGCCGCAGCTGGCCGCCGCCGAGTCCCTGCTGCGGGCGCTGGCCACCGAACCGGGCCGGCCGTTCCGCGTGGTGATGATTCACCATCCGCCGCAGCCCGGCGGCGCGGCGGCCGGGCGCGAGTTGAAGGATGCGGCCGCCTTCACGGCCATGATCGCCCGGGCGGGCGCCGAGCTGATCCTGCACGGCCACAACCACGTGCTCAGCAGCGCCGTGATCCCGGGGCCGGACGGGCGCAGCGTGCCGGTCGTCGGCGTTCCCTCGGCCTCGGCCCGGCCGGACGGGCACGGGGCGATCGCCTCGCGCCGCGCATCGTATCTTCTGTACGAGATCACCCCAGCGGGGGCCGCCTTCACGGTCAGCGGCCGCCGGCGGGGCCTCGATGCGGCCGGTGTCCTGTGCGACCTCGGCCCCGTCGACCTGGGCCCCGTCGACCGCGCATGAGGCCGAGGGCCGGCGCGTCCCGGATGGGCGGTCGCGCTGGCCAGTTGGTCGATCAGGCGGTCGCGCTCAGCAGATCGGATTGTTGCTGACGGCTCAGGCTCGCTTCGTAGCGCTCGGCCTGAAGACGGGTGAGACCACTGATCAGCGCGAGCGTTCCGCGATACACGGTGTAGGTTCCGTCGTGGGTCGGCTTGACTCGAATCACCTCTGCCATGGGAGCCCTCCTGTGCTTGAGGTTGCCAGCTCTCGTCCGAATAGATCGCCCCTTCCATTTGCCTGCGGATCGAGCCCGCGGATGACGGCGAGGTTATCTGCCGCGCGGTGCCTGGCAAGGCCCCGCAGGCACGGAATGCTTAAGTATTTCCGCTGCAGCGCGGCAAGCCTTTGCCGATGTTGGCGATCCCAACATGCTCAAAAAAGCGGCCTCACGCTTGCATTATGAATAAGGTGACCGTTCCAGCCGGACGCCCGCGGACGGCGTGATTCGCAAAGTCCGATTCGCCCCCCAGGGGCACGCGAAAGGAATTTCCATGCAGCTCTGGCGTCTGACGGCGACCGACCTCGCGGCGCTAATCCGTTCCGGTCAGGTCTCGGCCCGCGAGGCCGCGCAGGACGCCCTCGGCCGGCTCGACGCGGTCAACGGCCGGATCAACGCCGTGGTCGAGCACCGTCCGGAAGACGTGCTGGCCCAGGCCGACGCGGTCGACGCCGCGCGGGCGCGCGGCGAGACCCCGGGGCGCCTCGCGGGTGTGCCGGTGACCGTGAAGGTCAATGCCGATCAGCGAGGTTTCGCGACCACGAACGGGCTGCGCCTCCAGCGCGACCTCGTGGCCGACGCCGACAACCCCGTGGTGGCCAATCTCCGCCGCGCCGGGGCGGTGCTGCTGGGACGGACCAACACGCCAGCCTTCTCGCTGCGCTGGTTCACCACCAACCAGATGCATGGTGAGACCAAAAATCCGCGCGATCCCGCGCTGACACCCGGGGGCTCGTCCGGCGGAGCCGGCGCCGCCGTCGCGGCCGGCATCGGGGCGATCGCCCACGGCACCGACATCGCCGGCTCCGTGCGCTATCCGGCCTATGCCTGCGGCGTGCACGGCCTGCGCCCGAGCCTGGGACGGATCCCGGCCTGGAACGCGACCTCGCCCGAGCGCGGGATCGGGCCGCAGCTCATGGCGGTGTCGGGGCCTCTCGCCCGCAGCATCGCGGATGTCCGCCTCGGCCTGGATGTCATGGCCGCGTCCGATCCCCGCGACCCGTGGTGGGTGCCCGCACCGCTGGAAGGTCCGGAGCGGCCGCGGCGGGTCGCCCTGTGCGTGCGGCCCGGCGGTCTCGCTGTCGTACCCGAGGTCGAGGCCGCCCTGCGGGACGCCGCGCGGCGCCTCGCCGAATCCGGCTGGGCCGTCACGGAAATCGACGACACGCCGCCGATCCGGGAGGCGTGCGAGATCCAGCTCCAGCTCTGGCTCGGCGACGGCTACGCGGCGGTGCGCGAGGCGGCCGAGCGCGAGGGCGATCCCGCGGCCATCGGACTTCTGGAGAGTTTTCGGGCCCGGGCCGAGGCCATGCCCCCCGACGCCATCGCCCGGGCGCTGACCCGGCGGGCGACGCTGGCGCGGGAGTGGTCGCTGTTCCTCGCCGACAACCCGGTGCTGCTGGTGCCGGTCTCGGCCGAGCTGCCCTTCCCGGACGGGCTCGACCGCACCGGGGATGCCGGCATCGCCCGGGCCTTCGAGGCGAATCTCCTGCAAGTCGGATTGGCCCCGATCGGCGTCCCGGCGCTGACCGTCACCACAGGGCTCGTCGGGCGCACGCCGGTCGGCGTTCAGCTCGTCGCCGCGCGCTACCGAGAGGATCTGTGCCTCGCCGCGGGGTCGGCGATCGAGGCGGCCGGCGTGCCGGAGATGCCGGTCGACCCGGTCTGAAGCGAACGGCCGCACCGGCAGGGAACGGGCTTCCGACGGCTCGCTTACACGATCGATATTGGCGCCAGATCCGGTGCCGGTGATCCTCACGGCCGGATGTATCGGCTGCACCCTGACGTGTCTGCTGGCGGCGCCATTGGCTCGATGCTGGCCGCGGCGCGGTTCCTGGGCGGCGGAACCGTCGGGGGCCCGCGCGGCCTCGGCCGAGCGTCGCGGCCCTCGGCCGGGGCCGCGCGGGATGGGCTCAGCGGCGGCCCGCGGTCAGGAATTCGCGGACATCGGTCCAGCGCAGGTCGGGATAGCGGTCAGTGTCGAGGGGGGTGAGCTGTGCCCGCCCGTCGAACATGTCGCGCAGGTACTGCATGCCCTGCCACGCCGGGAACACCGCGCCCCGGCCCGGCGCGACCGTGCGCGTGGCCCGGATCATCAAGTCCAGCAATCGCAGGCTTCCGCCGCGCAGCGGCCGATAGCGCGTGCCGCGAACCGCGCTCACCGCGTCGACCAGCTCCCGGACACTGAAGCTGTCGCCGGCGACGCGCAGCCAGCGCGGGGTATCGGGGTCCAGGGCGGCGCGGGCCGTGAAGGCGGCCGTGTCGTCCTTCGTGGTGAAGTCGAGGCGCTGATCGGCGCTGCCCCAGTAGAGCACCCGGTGCAGGCCGTGGAGGATCAGCGGCGCCTGCCCGGCGAGCAGTTCCATGAAGGCGCCGTTGAGCACCGAGGTCGCCCGGATCGGCGCGGCGTCGAGGCGTTCCCGGAAGGCGCGGCGTAGGTCGAGGTTGCGGTTCCCGCCCGGCACCGTCTTGGCGTAGTCGATCGAGAAATCGGACGGAACGAAGCGCGGAACGCCGGCGCGGACGGCTCCCTCCAGCAGAACGGTCTGTGCGTCGAGGATTGTCGCGCTCAGCCCGTTGAAGGCCGAGACCACGCAGTCCGCGCCCATGCAGGCGGACTGCCAGCTACCGGGACGTCCGGCGCCCGCCTCCGCGATCCGCACGCCGAGAGCGGTCAGCGGTGCGACCCGCACCGCCCCGGTGCCGGGCCGGACGATCGCCGTGACGGCGGCGCCCTCCGCCACCAGGGCCCGCACGATCCGCAGGCCGAGATCGCCGGTCGCGCCGGCCACGGCGACCCGTGCGGGTTCCGGGCTCACGGCGCGTCCTGGGCGCCGAGATGGGCGAGCAGCGCCGCGAACAGCCGCGCCCGCTGGGGCAGCGTATCGATCAGCACGTGCTCCTCCAGGGTGTGATAGCCCTGGCCCAGCGGCCCGAGGCCGTCGAGCGTCGGGATACCGTTGGCGCCGGTGAAGTTGCCGTCCGAACCGCCACCGGCGCTGCGATGGGGCAGGGGCTGGCCGAGCGCCTCGCTCAAGCGGCGCGCCCGCTCATAGAGGGCCATCGTGCCGGCATCCGGTTCCCAGACCGGCCGGGTCACGCCCCGGGTCACGGTGAAGCGGACGCCGTCCTCCTCGCCCGACAGGGCCAGCATCCGCGCGACGCCGCGGTCGAGGTCGGCCTGGCGCTTGGCCATGCTGAGCGCCTGCCCCCGGCAGATTGTCGGGACGCAGTTCACCCACTGCCCGCCCGAGACGATGCCGGTCGAGACGGTGCAGTCGGAATCCGACAGCGCGTCGATCGCGAGGATCTTGCGCGCCATCGCGCGGATCGCGGAGCGCCCCTCGTGGGGCGACGCCCCGGCGTGGCTCGGGCGGCCCGTCGCCTCCAGGTCGAAGCGCGCGATGGCGTAGCGGCCGGTGACCACGCCGTTCTCGGGTTGACCCGGCTCGGGGACCAGCACGACGGCGTGGCGGGCGGCCTCGGCCTCGATCAGGTCGCGGGTCGAGGGACTGCCGACCTCCTCGTCGCCGGTGAACAGCACGGTCACGGGCAGCGGCGTCTCGATCCCGGCGACCGCCAGGGCGCGGATCGCCGCCAGGGCGATGAGGTTGCCGCCCTTCATGTCGAGGATGCCCGGCCCGTAGACCCGGTTCCCCTCGATTCGCCACGGCAGGCTCCCGAGCGTCCCGACCGGATGCACCGTGTCCAGATGACCGAGCACCAGGATGCCGGGCGCATCGCGGTTCCTGTGCGGGAAGCGGGCACGCACGCAGTCGCTCAGGCCCATCCGGCCGGGGATCGTCTCCACCGCCGCCCCCGCGACGGCCAGGTCGCGGGCGGCGACGCTCATCATCCGGTTGACGGCCGCCGCGTCGTGGGTCGGGCTCTCGCACTCCACCCAGGGGCGCAGGGCCGCCAGAAGCCCGGCGGCGTCGAAGTGAAGCTCCGGGATCATCGGGCGGTCTCCGCGGCGAAGGGATCGGCGACCCGCGGCCAGTAGAGGCCGGATCGCTTGGTGTACGGGATCGCGCCGTAATCCGGCGGGACGGCCCCAGGTGCCGCGACGTAGCGCACGTCGCTCGCGATGGGCGCGAAGGCGGCGTAGAAGTGCTGCATCGACTTCACCACGACGATGCGCTTGTCGTCGAGGGTCAGCCCGAGGCCCGTGAAGGCGTCGGGCGCGAAGGCCTGCTGGCGCTTGTGGGTCAGAACCACGTGGATGCCGTCCGCCTCCACCCAGGCGGCGGGGCCGAGATGGGCCCGGCCGCCGCTGAGGCCGGTCTGACTGTAATCCTCCGAGAGGCCGCGCACGGTGACGCGCAGGTCCACCGGGTCGCCCGAGGTCACGCCGCACTTGCCGCCGATCCGCAAGCTGAAGCGCGCTCCGAGCCCGGCCTCGTGACAGATGCCCACCGCCCCGGGATCCCAGATCAGGCCGAGCGCCGCGCCCGTCACGCCCCGCTCCACGAGGCGGGCCAGGATCGCGGTGTTGTCGGAGGGCGCGCCCGCACCGGCATTGTCGGCGAAGTCCGCCAGCACCATCGGGCGCGGGTCCGACGAGGCGAGGGCCAGATCGATGGCCACGTCGATCGTGTCGCAGCGGCTCGCCGCTTCCTCCCGCATCGCCCAGACGGCGCCGGCGAGGTCATCGGCCAGCGCCTGGGCCTTGCCGGCATCGCCGTCGGCGACGACGAGCATCCGGGCGCCGACATCCGCCACATCGCCCCACGGGAAGCCGTGCCCGAAGGAGACCGACAGAATCCCGTCCCGGCCCTCCAGCGCCTCCATCCGGCGCACGAAGCCCGCCACCGGCTCGCGGCTCGTCCGCCACATGTTGATGATCCGGCAATCCGCATACGCCATGACCGGCCGGATCTCCTTCGCCACGGTCCGGACCACCAAGGGATAGAGGTCGCGGGCGCGGTCGACGATGTCGGTGTGCGGGTATTCCTTGTAGATCACGATGATGTCGGCGCGCCTCCGCATCGTCTCGGTGAGATGGCAGTGGAGGTCGAGCTCGACGCCGATCACGGCCTCCGGCCCGACGACGGCGCGGACCCGCTCCAGGGTGTCGCCCTCGCAGTCGTCGTAGCCTTCCGCCACCATGGCGCCGTGCATGAACAGCAGCACCGCGTCGACCGGCATCGCGGCCTTCAGATCCTCCAGCAGGGCATCACGCAGCTCCTCGTAGACGGCCCGCAGGGTGATCCCTCCGGGCTGCGCGAAGGTCGACAGACTCTCGACGACATCGTGCCCGTCCGCTTCGGCCAGCGCGCGCCAGGCCTTGAGGCCGATGTTGCTGAGGCTCGGCGGGTTCCGGCTGCCGTCCCGGCGGGCGTAATCCGCCTCGAAGGCCGCACGGCCCGTGGGCAGCGGCGCGTAGGTGTTGGTCTCGGTGGCGAGGCCCGCGATGAAGATCTTCAAGGTCCTGTCCCACTCCCTCCCGGCCGCCGGATCAGCCGGGGCCCGGGCTCAGCGTGATGATCGTCTCGGTGGCCGCGTCCACGGCCGCGCGGCCATAGAGCATCGGCACATGGTCCTGCCGGCCCCAGACCGGGGCGAGGTCGGCATAGTGCCGGCTTCCCGGGTCGCCCGACTGGCCAGGCACGTTGATGAAGACCGACTTGTCCCAGTTCCCCACATCCACGACCATGCGGAACGAGGCGCCGTGGGTGAGCCGGAACGTGTCGGTCCGGTACTCCGCGTGCATGACCGATGCCGCGGACCCGCCCACGGGCAGCGGGCCGACATCCCAGCCAGGATGAGGCCGCAGGGCGGTTAGCGGATGGGCGAACAGGGCCTGGTGCAGGCGCCCCCAGGACCAGCCGGCCGGGGATTCAGGAAGGGCCGCCATGTCCGCGTCTCTCCCGCCGCCCTCCGCGAAAGGGGGAGCGGACGCGTCAGCTTCTGCTTCGTGACGTTGCTGCTCCCCGGCGGCTTCCGCATCCGGCCGGAGCCGGCCCATGGGATCGGCGCCCATCCGGTCCAGGCAGTCCCGGAACGCAGCGCCCAGCGTCTCCGTCAACAGGCCGTCGCGCGCCGCCGAGTCGAGACCGGACTCCAACCGCTCGATCAGGCTCTGCGTGTCGCCGGGCGGCAGCAGGCGGTGGGTGGGGACGTCCGGCACGAACGCGGCGAGCAGCGCCGGGCGCAGGTGACGGACCCAGAACACCTCGATGAAGGCCGCCGCCGGGGAGTCCGGGTGCAGTCCGCCGTCGAACGCGGCCAGCAGGGCCTGCGCCGAGGCGACATCGGGATCGGCACCCGCCGGCATCGCCCGGACCAGTTCGGCGAGCCGCAGGGCCGGCTCGGAAACCTCGTCGCCCTGGAGCGCCTGCGAGTCCGCGAGGCTGTGCCGCGTCTGTCCACCGAGCACAGCCCGGATGCGGCGGTCGCGCCAGGGCTCGGCCCACTCGAATCCGACCTTCCGATCATCCGCCGGAAAATCCGGCGGCAGGTTCATCGCGTTGGCCGTGGCGAGCCAGCCGGATTCCGGATCGATGCTGCGGGGCAGGGTCGCCGGATCGTGGAAGCCGGCCCAGTCGTAGCGGCCGTCGCCGGGAACCGGCAGCAGGCCGTCATGGGCCGGCCGCACGGGCGCCCGGCCGGCCATGAACCACGCGATCCGGCCCGTCACGTCGGCATAGAGCTGGTTGACGGACGGCGCCGACCAGTGGCGCAGGGCCTCGCCGAAACGGTCAGGCGTCGTGGCGCCGAGATAGGCGAGACTGCCGAGATAGGCGGCAGCGCCGGGCTCGGACCAGACGGTCCGCAGCGCGAAGGCGCGCCCCGCGTCCTCGCGGATCACCGGTCCGTGCCGGGTGAAGGCCAGCATCACGGTCGCGTCCGGGCCACCGCGCACCGGAATGGTTTCCGGGACCCGAACGATCCGGTCCCAGCCGTCGCCGTACCGGTAGCGGTCCGGATCGGCCGGGTCGGTCTCGCAGACGAACAGATCCTCCTGGTCCATCGGCGCGATGGTCAGGCTGAAGGCGGCGTGTCCGTTATGGCCGATGGAGATGCCGGGGAGCGCCGGCTCGCCGGCCCCGATCACGTCGAGCCCCGGCGCGGTGAGGTGGACCGCGTAGCGCAGCGACGGCTGCAGATAGACCCGGTGCGGGTCGCTCGCCAGGATCGGGCGGCCGGTGGCGGTGCGGGACGGCCCGACCACCCAGTTGTTCGAACCCTCGGCGGGCTCCCGGGCCTCGGCCCGCTTGCCCCGCGTGACGGCGCCGTGCGCGTCGACCTTGCTCCAGGCCCAGGCCTCGTCCCGGGACGCCGCCGAGCGCTCCGGGGAGAATCCGACGGCCGCGGTGGCGAGGCGGAAGTCGTCGAGGAGATCGTCCGGCCAGTCGGCGGCGCCGAGCCCGTCGGGCACCACCGGGTCGTGCGGCGGGCTGATCCGCTTGCGCAGGTCGTCGGCGGCCAGCCCCTCTTCGCGGGATGGCGCGCGCGCCAGCACCCGGGCGCGGGCGACCTCGGACAGGACGTTGCGGATGAGCCCGTGGCTGCGGATGCGCACCACGTCGTCCGCCTGCCACCGGGCGGGGCGCGTGTCCGTCAGGGCGAATTCCGGCGGCAGCGCGTCTGGCCGCGACTCGGTGAGCCCCACGTAGGCGTTGACCCCGTCCACGAAGGCCGTGACGATCGCCTGGGTGTCCTGCGGCCCGTAGGCGGCCCATTCCGCCGCCATGTCGCCGCGGTAGAGGAACAACCGGGCGGCACGGTCCTGGGCGAGGTAGCCGGGCCCGAAATCCGCCGCCAGCAGGCCGAGGCCGCGCTTGCGCCAGAGGTCGAGCTGCCAGAGCCGGTCCCGGGCGGCGTTGAACCCCTGGGCGCGGAAGGCATCCAGGACGGTTCCGGCGCGGATATGCGCCAGCCCCCAGCGATCGACGCGGATCTCGACGGGACCGTCGAGCCCGGGCAGCCGGTAAGTCGCCTCGCTCACAGAGCCACTTCGATGAGGTGCGGACCTTTGGTGGCCAGCGCGTGCTGGAACGCCGCGATGAAGTCGGGCAGCGTCTCGACGCGCACCCCCTCGACCCCGAAGCCCTTGGCGAGGCTCACCCAGTCCACCGCCGGCTCGTCGAGGCTCAGCATGCTGAGCGCCTTCGGGCCGGGGTTGAGCGCGCCGACATTGGCGAGTTCCGCCCGCAGGATCGCGTAGGAGCGGTTCGACCAGACCAGCGTCACCACGTCGAGGTGCTCGCGGGCCTGAGTCCAGAGCGCCTGGACCGTGTAGAGCCCGCTGCCGTCGGCCTGGAGGTTGATCACCTTGCTGTCGGGACAGGCCACGGCCGCGCCGGTCGCCATCGGGATGCCCAGCCCGATCGAGCCGCCGCTGAGCTGCAGCCACGTATGGGGCGCCGCATCCCGGGTCAGGGCGAAGAAGTTGCGGCCCGTGGTGATCGATTCGTCGCAGATCACGGCGCCCTCCGGGATCAGCGCGCCGAGCACTTGCCCGATCGTGTCCTGGTCAAGAGGGCCGCCGGTCGGGAGCTTCGGGCGCGGGGCGACGGAAACCGGCCCCGCCGGCGGGGCCGCGACCGCCTCGGCGAGCCGCTCCAGGGCGTCGATCTGGTCCTCCTCGGGGGTGGCCAGCGTGATCGTCGTGCTGCCCTCGGGCGCCAGCAGGCTCGGCTTGCCGGGATAGGCGAAGAACCCCACCGGCGGGGTCGCGCCGATCAGGATGACGTGGCGGAAGTCCTTCAGCGCCGCGATGCCCTGGTCGATCGGGTAGGGCAGGCGCTCGACCGGCACGGTGCCGGCGCCGCGGTCGATCCGCGAATTGGACGTCATCGCCATGATCTGCGCGCCGGTCTTGCGGGCGATCCGGTCGGCGAGCACCCGACCCTCGTTCCGCACCGCCCGGTCACCGAGATGCAGGAGCACCGGCTCGCCGCTCCGGAGCGCCTCGACGGCCGCCGCGACGGCCTCGTCGCTCGCCCGCGCCCGCTCGGGGATGGCGGGCACCGGCGCCGGACCGGTGCCGGGATCCCAGGCGGTGTTGGCCGGCAGGATCAGGGTGGCGACCTGCCCCGGGGCGGTCCGGGCGGCCGCGATGGCGGCGGCGCCGTCCGGACCGATCTCGCCGGCGCTCATGCCGGTCCGCACCCAGGACGACATCGGCCGGGCCAGCCCCTCGATATCCGAGGTCAGCGGCGCATTGTATTCCCGGTGGTAGGTCGCGTGCTCGCCGACGATGTTGACGACCGGCGTGCGCGCCTTCTTGGCGTTGTGGAGGTTGGCCAGACCGTTGGCGAGGCCGGGCCCGAGGTGGAGCAGCGTCGAGGCCGGCTTGTCGGCCATGCGGGCGTAACCGTCCGCCGCACCGGTCGCCCCGCCCTCGAACAGGAACAGGACGCAGCGCATGCCCTCGACCCGGTCGAGGGCGGCGACGAAGTGCATCTCCGAGGTGCCGGGATTGGTGAAGCAGACCTCGACCCCGCCGTCCACGAGGGTCCGGACCAGGCTCTCGGCCCCGTTCATGGTGCTCGGCGTTCCATCGCTCACGGGCGGCTCCCTCACGGTCCGGCCCAGCCTGGCCGGCGACTCGAATTTTTTATTATCGTGGCGCAGGCGACGCGACGCGCAAGGGGCGGAGCCTGACACCTCCTCTTCGCCTGAAGCGGGGCCTAGACTCCTGACTGGCACGGGATTCGCGCAGGAGTCGCGGTTGCCGCGCCGCAGCCTCGACGAATGGAAGCCCATGACAGTTCGCCGCCTGATTGTCGCCGCCCTCGCCGGAACGGTCGTCCTGATGGGACCGGCCAGCGCCGAGAGCGTGTTGCGCATCGCCATGACGGCGACCGACATTCCGACGACCACGGGCATGCCCAACAACGGCTTCGAGGGCATGCGCTTCCTCGGCTACCCGATCTTCGAGGGGCTGGTGCAGTGGGACCTGAAGAGCACCACCCAGCTCGCCGGACTGGTCCCGGCCCTGGCCGAGCGCTGGGAGCAGGATCCGAACGACAAGGCGGTCTGGACCTTCCACCTGCGTCAGGGCGTCCTGTTCCATGACGGAACTCCCTTCAACGCCGACGCGGTGATCTGGAACCTCGACCGCTACTACAGGAACGACAGCCCGCAATTCGAGGCCCAGGGCGCCGGCATCACCCGCGCCCGGGCACCGCTGGTCGGCAGCTACCGGAAGATCGACGACGCCACGGTCCAGATCACCACCACCCAGGCCGCCTCGTACTTCCCCTACATGGTCGTCTACCTGCTGTTCACCTCGCCGACCTCCTTCGAGAAGGCGGGGCGCGACTGGAGCAAGGTGGCGGCCCTGCCGGCGGCCGGGACCGGACCGTTCAAGATCACCCGCGTCGCCCCGCGCGAGGCGGTCGATCTCGCCCGGAACGACGGCTACTGGGATCCGGACCGGAAGGCCAAGGTCGACAAGGTCCGGCTGATGCCGATCCCGGAGGCGAATGCCCGGGTGGCGGCGCTGCGATCCGGTCAGGTCGACTGGATCGAGGTGCCGGCGCCCGACGCGATTCCGTCGCTCAAACAGGCGGGCTTCACCATCACCACGGGCTCGTACCCGCATGTCTGGCCGTACTTCTTCAACATCGGCGCCAAGGACAGCCCGCTGAAGGACGTGCGCGTCCGGCAGGCCCTGAACTACTGCATCGACCGCGCCGGCATCGTCGAGTTGCTGAACGGGACGGCGGAGCCGGCCTCGGGCTGGCTCAACGACAGGGACCCGAATTTCGGCGCGCCGAAGAACCGTTACACGTTCGACGCCGCCAAGGGGAAAGCGCTCCTCGCCGAGGCCGGCTTCACCGACAAGAAGCCCTTGAGCTTCAAGGTGATGATCTCGTCCTCCGGCTCCGGCCAGATGCTGCCGATGCCGATGAACGAGTACCTGCAGGAGAACCTCAAGCAGGCCTGCAACGTCGACGTGACCTTCAACGTGGTCGAATGGCAGGTGCTGTTGAACTCCAGCCGGGCGCTGCCGGACGCGCCGAGCCTCCAGGGCTCGATGGCGCTCAATGTCTCCTCCCCCTCCTCGGACGTCGCCGTCATGGCCCGCTACTTCGCGGACGACCGGCTTCCGCCGAACGGCTTCAATTTCCCCACCTGGAAGGACGAGGCGTTCAACGCGGCCCTGAAGGCCCTCGCCGAGACCACCGACGCTAAGGTGATCGACGCGCAGACCAAAGCCGCCCACGAGCGCCTCGTGGACGATCCGCCCTGGCTGTTCGTCGTCCACGACCTCAATCCCCGCGGGATGTCCAAGAAGATCCACGGCTTCGTCTCGCCGCAATCCTGGTTCGTGGATCTCACCCTCGTCAGCGTGCAGTAAGATCCATGTCCGACATCGATCCCGCATTCGCCTCCGCCGCCGAACTCGGCCGCGCGATCCAGGCGCGGACGCTCTCCCCGGTCGACGCGGTGGACGCGCTGCTCGGCCGGATCGACCGGCTGGAACCGAAGCTCCAGGCTTTTACGGAGGTCCTGTCCGCCGACGCGCGCCTCGCCGCCGAGGGCGCCGACCGGGCGATCCGGTCGGGGCACGGGGTGGGACCGCTCCACGGGGTGCCCGTGGTGCTCAAGGACCTGATCGACCTCGAAGGCCGGATCACCATGGGCGGCTCGGCGGCCCACCGCGCACGCCGGGCCGCGCGCACGGCCACGATCGCCCGGCGCCTCATCGGCCAGGGCATGATCGTGCTGGGCAAGACCCATACGGTGGAGTTCGCCTATGGCGGCTGGGGCACCAACCAGCATCTCGGCACGCCCCGGAACCCCTGGGATCCCGAGACCCCGCGCACGCCGGGCGGGTCGAGCAGCGGCACCGGCGTCGCCGTGGCCGCCCGGATGGCGCCCTGGGGCATCGGCACCGACACCGGCGGATCGGTGCGCCTGCCGGCCGCCTTCTGCGGGCTGACGGGCCTCAAGGTGACGGTCGGGCGCGTCTCGACCTGGGGGATCGTGCCGCTCTCGACCACGCTGGACACGCCCGGCCCGCTCGCCCGCACGGTGGAGGACGTCGCGCTCCTGTACGAGGCGATCTCCGGCCCCGATCTCCGCGACCCGACGACCCGCGGCATCGCACCGGACGCGCCCTGGCCGGTCCTGAACCGCGGCGTGCGCGGCCTGCGGCTCGGCCGCATGCCGGCCGCCGAACGCGAGGGCGTCGCCGCGGACATGCTGGCGGCCTACGACGCGGCCCTCGACCTGCTGGCCGGGCAGGGGGCCGAGATCGTCGACGTCGCCCTGCCGTTCCGGTTCAGCGACTGCGTGGCGATGAGCCAGATCACCAACGCCGAGGCCTATTTCGTCAACGGCGCCCTGGCGGAGGATCCGTCCGCGCCGCTCGGTGACGCGGTGCGGGCCCGGATCCTGGCCGGCGCGCAGGTCCCGGCCCAGGATTACCTCGCCACGCTGCACCGCCGCGCCGCGATGAAGCTGCATTATGCGGCGGCGGTCGAAGGCATCGACGCCCTGCTGACACCGACGACGGAATGTGCGGCCGTGGCGCTCGCGGAGGTCGACGAGGCGCACCTGCCGTCCCGCTTCACCCGGTTCGGCAACCTGCTCGACCTGTGCGGGCTCTCACTGCCGAACGGCTTCACCGCCACCGGGCTGCCGCTCTCGCTCCAGATCGTCTGCCGGGGCTACGACGAAGCCATGGCCCTGCGCATCGGGCAGGCCTACCAGCGGGCGACGGACTGGCACCTGCGGCGGCCGCCGATCGGCTGACAGGGTTCGCTCGCCGCTCTCGCGTGGACGCCCCTGCGGCGTCGGCGCGAGGACAGCGACGTGCCGTGCGGCGAGCTGGGCGGTTGAAGCCGGCGGACCCGGGATTCGGCTATGGGAGCCTGAACCAGGCGATTGAACCGCGACGATCCGCCTTCCGGCACCCTGCCGGGCGGACCGGCGCTCACGCGATCAATTCGTCGGCCCGCGCGACGCGGCTTGCCGGCAGGTCGATGCCGGCCGCGGCAGCAGAAGCCAAGTTGATCACGCGCTTGAAGCGCGGCGGCTGATAGAACGGCTGCTTCTTCTTCGGTCAGCCAGCGTTCTGCCGTTTGTGCAGCGATTCACCCCGGGGCGGCGGGATCGCCGTTGCCGGTCCAGTTCGCCTCCGAAACCTCGCGCGGGACTGGTGAGAGCGGACGTTGCCGGTTCATGGCGACCCCGGAGGAGCAGGGGATCGAGAGGGGCGTGCGCCATGAAGCAGCCCGCCGCGGCGATTGCCGGGCGGGCTCCTGGTGGGGCAGGACGGGGCAGATGAAGCGCCGGCTCAGGCCGCCTTCACGCCGGCCAGGAAGGTGGAGACCTCCCGGGTCAGGCTCTCCGCATGGCGCGCCAGCTCCTGCGCGGAGCCGAGCACCTGCGTGGCGGCGGCGCTGGTCTGGCCGGCGCCCGTCCGCACCGAACCGATGTTGTGGGTGACCTGCTCGGTGCCGCGGGCGGCTTCCTGAACGTTGCGGGTGATCTCCTGCGTTGCCGCGCCCTGCTCCTCCATGGCGGCCGCGATGCTCGCCGCGTAGGCCGACATCTCGCCGATGACGCGCCCGATCTCCTGGATGTCGCACACCGCCTCCCGGGTGGCGGCCTGGATCTCGGCGATCCGCTCGCCGATCTCGCCGGTCGCCCGGCCGGTCTGGCCGGCGAGTTCCTTCACCTCGGTCGCCACCACGGCGAAGCCGCGGCCCGCCTCGCCGGCCCGGGCCGCCTCGATGGTGGCGTTCAAGGCCAGCAGGTTGGTCTGGCTCGCGATGTCGGTGATCAGCGACACGGCCGAGCTGATACGCTCGGCGGTTCCGGTCAGCCGCTGGACCGTCGCGTCGGTCCGGTGAGCGGTCTCGACGGCCTGACCGGCGATGCGGGACGACTGGCTCACCTGATGCACGATCTCGGCGACGGAGGCCGACATCTCCTCGCTGGCCGCCGCCACCGTCTGCACGTTGGCCGAGGTCTGCTGCGCGGCACCGGCCGCCGAAACGCTCTGATGCGTCGTCTCCTCGGCGGTGGCCGTCATGGCGCGGGCGGTCGCCTCCATCTCGGTGGCGGCCCCGGCGAGGCCCTGGGTCAGCACCGAAACGCTGTCTTCGAAGGCCCGGGTCAGCCTGTCCAGAGCGTTGGCGCGGCGCATCTTGGCCGCGCTCTCCACCTCCTGGGCAGCCGCGAGGGTACGCGCCTGAAGGGCGTTCTCCTTGAACACCTGCAGCGAGCGGGCGAGCGACCCGACCTCGTCCCGACGCTCGGTGCCGATGACCGGAACGTCCAGGTCACCGGACGCCAAGCGGCTCATGGCGGAGGCCATTCCGTTCAGCGGCCGGGCGACGCCGAAGCCCGCGATGGCGGCCAGGAGGCCGGTCGCGGAGAGCAGTCCGATCGCGGCCAGGATCGTGAGCGTCATCGTGGCGGAGGCGGCGACCGCGGAGGCGTTGTCCTCCGCGTCCTTGAGATCCTGCAGGTTGGCGGCGATGCGCGCGTTGAGCTCGTCGATCAGCTTGAGGCGGACGACGCGGCTGGTGTTCGCCGAGATCTCCAGGGCCGACCGCTTGTCGCCCCGCAGACCGAGGCCGATGCCCTTCTCGACGGAGGCGACATACGCCACCAGCTGGTCCTTGATCGCCGCGTTCACGGCGCGGCGCTCCGGCGACCCGCTGAAGGCGATCAGTTCATCGGCCTTCGCCAGGGCCTCGCGCTTGTTCACCTCGAACTGGCTGGCCTGCCGGGCGAGCACGGCGGGGTCCGTCTCGATGATCACGTTCTTGTCGCGGATCGTCATCTCGTCGACCGCGAAGGCGAGCTGCTGGACCCGGATGGCGCGGGCCGCATTGATCTCGACGATATCGTGGGTGTTCTGATCCAGCGTGTTCAGCTTGGCACGGGCCAGCAAGACCATACTCAGCGCCACGCCGATCAGAATCGCGACCGGGATCGCGAGCTTGCCGAGGAGCTTCAGGTTTTTGAGGAGGTTCATCCGATTGGCAGCACGGGAACAGGCGCGAATATCAGCACGGTCCCATCGCGACTGACGATCTGTTCTCAGACTACAACCTTAAAGCGACATTAAACTGCTATACAGCGGGGCATGGTCGGCACCCGAGTCGACGACCGGACGCATCCCGCCGGCCTCGATGCACCGGATCGCGGCCGGCCAGGGCCCGAGACGTTCCGGCATGACGACGTGCCTCGCGCACGGTCGATCCCGGATACGGGGCGCAGCGGTCGCGATGGCCATGCCGCATGCCCCGATCGCAGCCGGTCCCGCGAGACGCCGGTTATGGGGCCGCGTTCGATCGATCCGGACGACCGTCCGGCGCAGGCACCGGTTCCACTGTCCGAAACCCCTGATGCAGACCCGTGCCCGGGACGGCCGTCGGCGCCTCGTTCCCTGCCGTGGCGGACAGGGTCCGATCAGACCCCTGCCTTCACGGCGCCGGGGCCTGCCCGGCGACGACGACCCCGAGCGTGTCGAGGAGCGAAGACCGGGCGCGGCTGACCCGGCTCTTGACCGTGCCGACCTGACAGCCGAGCTTGGTCGCCGCCTCTTCGTAGGTGTGCCCCTCGGCGCCGACCAGGAGCAGGGCCTGCCGCTGCGCCGCCGGGAGATCGCCGAGCCGCTCCCAGACAACCTTGAGGGTGCTGGCATCCTCCTGGTCCGACAGGCTGGTCATCTGGCTCGCGTGGGTCCCGTCCACGTCCTCGATCTCGCGCCGCGTCTTGCGGAGATCCGAGTAGAACTGGTTGCGCAGGATCGTGAACAACCACGCGGTGAAGTTGGTCCCGGGCCGGAACCGTTGCTGGTTGGCCCAGGCCTTGACGAAGGTCTCCTGCACGAGGTCGTCGGCCCGGCTCACGTCGCCCACCAGCGACAGCGCGAAGGTCCGCAGCGCCGGCAATGCCCGGATGATGTCGCCGCGGAAATCGAAGGCCACGACCTGACCATGTGCAGCGACCGCCGCCTCGAACCGCGCCAACAGGGCATCGAGATGCGCCGGCAGCGGCTCCCGTTCCGCGATCTGGAAATACTCGCGGATCGGCAGGGCGAGGTGCTGACCGATCACCGTCGCGTAGCCGTCCGCGTTCGGGCTGGCCCCCGCGTCGGCTGTCGGCATGGCAGCGTCATCGATCATGACCGTATCCTGACCCCTCCGTCCTGGTATACTGGAACGGGTCTAATGCGAGTACCTGCATAATTCTGAACCGATGCCAAACGCTCCCGACTTCGCCCGGGTATTTTGCGTATCGCCTTCGGGCGGCATCGGTTGATATAGCTGTCGTCGCGGGGCGGCGACGGAACGCGCGGTGACGCATGATGCGCATCGCCGGGAGAGTTGGATGGGCCACGACCACGCGCATGATGCGCATCATCACCACGGCAGCGAGATTTCTCCCGTCGAGGCGCGGGTGCGGGCGCTCGAATCCCTGCTCGCCGAGAAGGGCTACGTCGACCCGGCCGCCCTCGATGCCCTGGTGGAACTCTACGAGACCAAGGTCGGCCCCCATGCCGGCGCCCGCGTCGTGGCCCGGGCCTGGACGGATCCAGCCTACCGGGCGCGGCTCCTGAGCGATGCCACGCCGGCCATCGCCGAGCTCGACATCGGCGGCCGCGGCGGCGAGCACATGGTCGTGGTGGAGAACACGCCGGAGACCCACAACCTCGTCGTCTGCACCCTCTGCTCCTGCTACCCCTGGCCGGTGCTCGGCCTGCCGCCGGTCTGGTACAAGGCGCCGCCCTACCGGGCCCGGGCGGTGATCGATCCCCGCGGCGTGCTGGCCGAGTTCGGGGTGACCCTTCCGGAGACCACCCGCATCACGGTCTGGGATTCGACCGCCGAGACCCGCTACATGGTCCTGCCGATGCGGCCGGCGGAAACCGCGGGCTTCTCCGAGGAGGCGCTCGCCGCGCTGGTGACGCGCGATGCGATGATCGGCACTGGCCTGCCCAGGGGCATCCCGGCCACGCCCGCGGAGATGCCGGTATGAACGGCGCCCAGGACCTCGGCGGCGCGCACGGCTTCGGGCCGGTGGCGCCGGAGCCGGACGAGCCGGTCTTCCACGCCGCGTGGGAGCGCCGCGTCTTCGCCCTGGCGATGGCCATGGGCTACACCGGCGCCTGGAACCTCGACGGCAGCCGCGCCAACCGCGAGTCGCTGCCGCCCGCGGAGTACCTCGGATCGAGCTATTACGAGATCTGGCTCCGGGCCCTGGAAAAGCAGGTCGCCGGCACCGGACTGGCGACCCCGTCCGAAATCGCCACCGGCAGGTCCGCGGAGCCGGCCAAGCCCGTCGCCCGGGTCCTGGCCCGGGAGGGTCTGGAGGCGCTCTTCCGGGCCGGTTTCCCGAGCAGCCGCGCCGCCGATGCCCCCGCCCGCTTCGCCGTGGGCGACAGAATCGTGGCCCGCAATATCCACCCGACCGGCCATACGAGGCTGCCGCGCTACGTGCGCGGCAAGCGCGGCCGGATCGTGCGCACCGACGGGGTCTACGTCTTCCCCGATACCAATGCTTACCGCACCGGCGAGAACCCGACCTGGCTCTACACGGTCGCCTTCACCGCGCAGGAGCTGTGGGGCGAGAGCGGCGATCCGGGCGGCGTCGTCACCGTGGCGGCCTTCGAACCCTACCTGGATCCCGCGTGACCGAACCCTCGCCGAACACCTTTGCGGCGCCCTGGGAGGCACAGGTCTTCGCCCTGGTGGTCTCCCTGCAGGAGGCCGGGCTGTTCACGTGGTCGGAATGGGCGGATCGCCTCGGCCGGGAGATCCGTCCCGGGGATGCCCCCGAACGGGCGGCGGATTACGGCGCGTGGCTGGCGACGCTGGAGGCGATCCTGGCCGAGCGGGGCGTGGCCGGACCCGAGACCGTGTCGGCGCGCACCGCGGCCTTCCTGCGGGCCGCCGCGGCGACGCCCCACGGCCAGCCGATCCGCCTGGAGAACGATCCGCTCTACCGCCCGTAGACGCGGTGCGTCGAAGAATGCACGCGCCCGGCGGCGATCCCCGGTCGCGCTTCGGTGGACCAGGGTCCGCGGGCCCTGGTTCGCGGGCACGCTCCGGCTCTCGCCGAGGTGGGGGCAGCTGCGGCGGAGGGCGCAGACATGCGTCCCCACGGGACGGCCGCGGCAGCCCCTCAGGCCATCAACCTCCGTAGGCCGAGACCTGCGCGGGCCGCCTTCGATCGCAACGGCGACAGGCATGCGGTCCCGGTCGCTTGGTCGCCGCCGCCGGCCTCGAGCGCGTCGCGAGACGAGAGCCGCAAGATGCGCGGCGCACCCCGGAAGCGATCCCCGTATTCGCTGCGAGCCGATACCACGGAACGGAATACAAGAATCCTATGATCCTATAATACAGATTTTGTACTTTGTTCGGCTCCGAATACATGCCATTGTATTTACAATTCAAGTTTATAAATAAGATCGCAATCTGCGAGATATTTTTGACATCAAGTCTCCTCATATGAAAGAGATCGTTACGACTCGCTCGAGACAAGACGGGACCGATGCTGCGTCCATCAATTCGCATGGTGTTGATAACATTGACATCGATCTTGAGCTTGCTGGCAGTCGGCATCCCGATATACGAATTCGTGACCAGCATTCGGCAATCGTCGGCGGCGCAGACCGTGGTGACCTACGCGGAGACGGATCGCAGCCTGTTCCTGAGCCGGACCGACTTCCGCTTCGAGTGGGGCTACAGCGGCGTGGCTCTCGCGGCAGATCCCGAGGCGAACCGCGCGCAGCACAAGGACCTCATCGCGGGCCGGCGCCCGCAGCTCGATCGAAGCGTCGCGGCCGCCATCGCGGCTCTGTCAGCGAGTCCCGATCCTGCCGTCCAGCTGGCGGCCCGTGATCTGGTCGAGCGGATCGACGCCTGGAAGAGCCTGCGTCCGGATCTCGACGGCGCCCTCGGGATGCCGATCGCGGAACGCGACGACAGGTTGCGAACGCGCGTCGCCGAACTCGGATCGGAGATCACGAAGCGGCTGGAGGCGGCGGCCGCACTTCTCGAGAAGCAGATCCGCACCCTCGATCCGAGCACGGGATCGCTGCTGGATGCCAACGCGGCGATCTGGCTGGCACGCACGAACAGCGGCACCGAGGGTGCCACGGCCTACAACGCGCTCGTCATGCGCAAGCCCGCGACGGACGGGGAGCGCGACACGGTCCGGGCCACCCGGATGCGCGCTGCGACCGCCTGGACGATGGCCGGACAGATCCTGTCCGCCACGGACGTGCCCGCGACCGTGACCGCCGCCTATCGCACCGCGAGCGAGGGGTATTTCGACGGGCCGTTCAATCACCTGCGCACGAAGCTCATCGGCACGGTCGTCGATGGCACCACCACGCCCGCCGCCGCCGACGACGAGATTAAGACCTGGCAGCAGGGGCAGGTCATGGGCCTCGTGCTGATCGACGAGACCGCCATCGCCATCATGAAGGCCGTCGGCGAAGAGGCCGGCCTGCGCGCCCGGGCCGCGACGATGCGCTTCCGGATCTTCCTGGGGATCGCGCTCGTGGCCTCGGCGCTCTCGATCGCTGCGGCGTGGATCATCCACTTCCGCGTCGCCCTCGGGATCGTGCGCCTCGCGGGCGCGATGCGGGCGATCGCGGAGGGCGCGGCGGAGACGACAATCCCCGGTTTCGGGCGCAGCGACGAGATCGGTGCGATGGCGACGGCCGTCCACGTCTTCAAGGACAACCTGATCCGCACGCGCCGGCTCGAAGCCGATGCGGACGACGCGCGCCGCACGGCAGAGGATCAGCGCCGGACCGGCATGCGCCAGATGGCCGAAACCTTCGAGGCCGCGGTCGGCGGGATCATCGGCCATGTCTCGGCGGCGGCCCTGGAGCTGCACCTCGCGGCCCAGACCATGACGGCCACCGCCGCCGAGACCGCCAGCCAATCGTCCACCGTGGCGATCGCGGCCGGGCAGGCCGCCTCGAACGTCAGCACCGTGGCGGCGGCCGCCGAGGAACTGGGCTCGTCGGTCCAGGAGATCGGCCGGCAGGTCCAGGGCTCGGCCGAGCTCGCCCGCTCCGCCGCCGGCGAAGCGGACGAGACCGGCGCGCGGGTGCAGGATCTGAGCCGGGCCGTCAGCCGAATCGGCGACGTGGCCGGGCTGATCTCCGCGATCGCCGGCCAGACCAACCTGCTGGCCCTGAACGCCACCATCGAGGCGGCCCGTGCCGGCGAGGCGGGACGCGGCTTCGCGGTGGTCGCCGCCGAGGTGAAGGCGCTGGCCGAGCAGACCGCCAGGGCCACCCACGAGATCTCGGGTCAGATCGCGCAGGTGCAGACATCCACCGGCGGGGCGGTGTCGGCGATCGGCGCGATCACGGCGCGCATCCGCGAGATCAACGGCGTCTCCGCGAGCGTCGCGGCGGCGGTCGAGGAGCAGGGCGCGGCGACGCAGGAGATCGTGCGCAATGTCGGCCAGGCGGCCGCCGGCACCGGGGCGGTGACCAGCACCATCGCGGGCGTGGCGGGCGCGGCCGAGGCGACGGGGGCGGCGGCGAGCCGTGTGCTCGGCGCCGCATCCGCGCTGTCACGGCAAGCCGACCATCTGACCGCCGAGGTCGGCCGGTTCCTGGCCAACGTCCGCGCCTCCTACGCGATCTCGGCGTCGCAGGTCATGCTCGTCCGGAACAGCTTCGCGAAGGTGCAGCTGATCGCGGACACGGCCGCCGACCTGTTCTACGCGCGCCTGTTCGAGCTCGCCCCGCCGGTTCGGAGGCTCTTCCCCGCGGACATGACCGCGCAGAAGCGGAAGCTGATCGCCATGCTGGGGTTGGCGGTCGCCAATCTGGACACGCCGGAGGCCTTCGTGGCGGCCGTCACGGAACTCGGGCGTCGGCACGTGGCCTACGGCACCGTGGCGGCCCATTTCGAACCGGTCGGTGCCGCGCTGCTGTGGACCCTCGAACAGGGCCTGGGTCCGGATTTCTCGCCGGAGCTGCGGCAGGCGTGGTCCGAGACCTTCGACATCGTCGCGAGCGTCATGCAATCGGCCGCGGACGCCAGGGCGGCCTGACACCGCCGCCTCCGGGGCTCGGCCGCCGGCCGGCCGATGGCCCTCAGCCCTGATCCGTCCGTTCGGCCCTGAGCCCGTCGAGGGGGACCGGAGCGGCGTGGGAACGGCCGCTCATCAACTGGTCCAGGAGCGCCAGCACCTCCGGCCGCCCGCAATTGCGCGCGGGCTCGAACGGCGTCCAGGTCTGGACGAAGTCGAGGCGCTCGAACACGTCGCGGTAGCGGCGCAGCTCGCTCGGGGTGAGGGGCACCCCGCGCACGAAGGCCTTGTGGGCCGAGATCGTGGTCGCCCGGCGAAAATCCGCCGGGTCGAGCTCGAACTTCAGCGCGTCGCCGCAGAAGCAGATCTTCCGGGCCCGGTCGTACAGGATCGCGTGGCCGTCGAAATGGCCGGCGGTGCGGTGCAGTTCCAGGCCCGGCAGGGGTTCGAGGAAGTCGTCGTAGGGCCAGCTCACCTGCAGGGCCGCGCTCCAGGTGAAGTCGGCCGCGGCCAAGCACAGCTCCGGGTCGAAGCGGTCCTGAAGCTGCGGCAGCGCTCCGTAGGAATGCGGGTGCGAGGCGGAGAGCACCGCCATGCCGCCGAGCCGTTCGATCTGGTCGAGGGCGGCCTCGCTGAAGACCGGGCAGCCCTCGAACCCCATGTTCCCGTGCTCGGTCTGGATCAGGTAGGCGGAGGGCCCGATGCCGCTGACCGGCTCGTTCCAGAAGCGCCACACCCCTGGCTCCAGCTCCCGCCAGTGGCAGGGGAAGGCGTCCTGCGCCTCCCGGGCGGTGCGGAAGCGCCAGCCGTCCTGCGGCACCACGTGGCGGGCGTCGAGGCACATCGGGCAGGCGGGCGGCACCTCGAAGTGGCGCTGCCAGAACCCGCAATTGTCGCAGGTATAGGCGGGCAGCTTCAGGGCGCCCGCGAAGGGCAGATAGCCGGGCATCGTCTCGGACCTTCCTCGGGGCGGCTCGTGTAACAGGCTGCGCGTTCGGACGCAGCCGTCACGTCCGTCCGGGCAGGCGGCGGGCCGAGCGGGCGGCGTGGACGGTTCCGGCCAGTCCGATCAGCGCCAGACCGGCGAGGCCGCCGACCACGAGGTCGCGGGTGCGGCTCGTGCAGAACTCGGCCCGGCTCGCCTTCGTCCGACCGAGGAAGCGGCCGTCGATCCCGACCGGGCCGGGCACGGCCTCGAAGAGATTACCCTCCATCTCGGGGATGGTCTCGTCGGAGAGCTGCGCCGACCACATGGAGGCGGCCTTGCGGTCGGCGAGCGCCGGGGCCAGGGCCTGGGCGGCGGCCATCATCATCGACGAGCGCCCGACCCAGACCTCGCGGCGCGGGTGTTCGACGGCATACAGGATCGCCTCGGCGCAGAGACGCGGGTCGAAGACCGGATCGGGGGCGTACTGCCGGTGGCCGGTCCGGTTGCGCGCCCAATTGAACTGCGGCGTGTTGACCGCCGGCAGGTAGACGACGCTGAGGCTGACATCGACCCGGTCGTGGAGCAACTCGCAGCGCAGGGCGTCGGTGAAGCCCGAGACCGCGAACTTCGCCGCGCAATAGGGCGCCTGCAGGGGCGCCGCCCGGATGGCGAGGCCGGAGGAGACCTGGATGATCGCGCCGCGGTTGCGCCGCTTCATGAAGCGCAGCGCCGCCAGCGTCCCGTAGACCTGGCTGAGATAGGTGGTCTCGGTGACCCGCCGATACTCGTCCGGCGTGATCTGGTCGGCCGGGTTGACGACCGTCGACATGGCGTTGTTCACCCAGGCGCGGATCGGCCCGAGTTCGGTCTCCACCCGGTCGGCGGCCGCGTCGACGGCCTGCGGGTCGGCGACGTCGGCGCTGATCGCCAGGACGGGCTGGCCATAGGCGGCGAGCGCCCGCTCCGCCGCGGCGAGACGATCCGGATCGCGCGCGATCACCGCCACCGACCACCCCCCCGCGGCGAAGGCATGCGCCGTGGCGAGCCCGATGCCGGCGGTGCCTCCGGTAACGACCGCAACCCGTGCCATACTCACCTCGAAACCGTTGAACGACCGAAGCGGCAACACGGTTCGGCGCCCGCGGTTGCGCCTTCGCACCGAGCCGGAACGTCACGGGGTGGGCGATTTCGGCTCGCGGGACGCAACGTCGGAGGATGCCGGCTGTTGACCTCCTGATTCGCGACAGGCCGAACCACCGGGGGTCGAAGCCATGCGCACCGGACGACGCTTCTCCCTGCCGATCGATCCCTGGCCGCAGGCCTCCCTGGCCGAGCGGACCGCGGTGGGGATGGTCCTGACGTTCCTGCTGCTGCTGCCGCTCTGCGCGGCCGGTGCCGTGCTCTTCGTGGTCACGACCCTGACGGCGCACGTCTACTGGTCCTACGATTGCGGCGCCGCCCTGCGCGCCGCCATCACCCGGCGCACCGGCACCGCCCTCGGGCGGCGGGGGCGCCTGGCCCGCAAGGCCTGAGGAGGCCGGCCGGTCGTCCCGCGACGCGGTGCCGGTCCACACGGTGCGGTAACGCTGCGCCCGCGATCCCTGTGCGTTCGCCGCGGTCCGATTTGACCTGACCGTCTCTCGTGGGCCAGTCAGGTTCGGAACCGAGAGATCGCCATGTTCCGTAGCCTGATGACTGCGCGGCGCTTCGCGCCGCTGTTCTGGTGCCAGTTCTTCTCGGCATTCAACGATAATTTCCTGAAGAACGCGCTCGCCTTCCTGATCCTGTTCGGGATCGGCGGCCAGGCGGACGCCCATGCGGGCGTGCTGGTGACGCTCGCGAGCGCCGTGTTCATCGGGCCGTTCTTCATCCTGTCGGGCCTCGGCGGCCAGTGGGCCGACCGGTACGACAAGGCCCTCATGGCCCGGCGGCTCAAGTTCGCCGAGATCTTCGCGGCCGGCACCGCGGTGCTCGGCTTCCTCTTGCACTCGATCCCGGTGCTGTTCGTGGCCCTCGGCCTGTTCGGGACGATTGCGGCGCTGTTCGGCCCGATCAAGTACGGGATCCTGCCGGATCACCTCCGCCGCGAGGAGCTGCCCGCCGGCAACGCCCTGGTGGAGGCCGCGACCTTCCTGGCGATCCTGCTCGGGACGATCGCGGCCGGCGCCGCCTCCGCGATCGGCGGCTCCGGCCTCCTGTTCGCCGCCCTGGTGATGGGCTTCGCCATCCTGTGCTGGCTCTCCGCCCGCATGATCCCGGCGACCGGGGAGGGTGCGCCGGACCTGCGCGTCGACCCGAACGTCGCCCGCTCGACCTACGCGCTGCTGCGCGACCTCTGGGCCGACACGCGCCTGTGGCGCGGGTCCCTCACGGTGAGCTGGTTCTGGCTCGTGGGCGTCGTGGTGCTGTCGCTGCTGCCCGTGCTGGTGCGCGGCGCCTTCAACGGCACCGAGACGGTGATCACGCTGCTGCTCGCCCTGTTCTCCATAGGCATCGCGGTGGGATCGGGCCTCGCCTCGTGGCTCGCCAGCGGCCGGATCGTGCTGCTGCCGACGCCGGTCGGCGCGGTGCTGATGGGCCTGTTCGGCCTCGACCTCGCCTGGACGATCGGCCACCTGCCGGCGCCGCCCGCGGAGCCGATCGGCCCGTTCGCGTTCCTCCAAACCGGTCACGGCCTGCGCGCCGGGATCGACTTCCTGGGTCTGGCGATCTCCGGCGGCCTCTACATCGTGCCGTCCTTCGCGGCCGTGCAGGCCTGGGCCGAGAAGGCGATGCGCGCGCGGATCATCGGCGCCGTCAACGTCATGACGGCGGCCTTCATGGTGGCCGGCACCCTGGCGCTGGCGGCGCTGCAGGGGGCGGGCCTGTCGATCGCGAGCCTGCTCGCCGTGGTGGCGGAGCTGAACCTGATCGTCGGCGCGATCGTGTTCGCGACCCTGCCGACCAGCCCGTTCCGCGACGCCCTGTCGATCCTGTTCCGGGCCTTCTACCGCCTCGAGGTACGCGGCTTCGACAACATCGCGGCGGCCGGGCCGAACGCCATCGTGGCCCTCAACCACGTCTCGTTCCTCGATGCGCCGCTCGCCCTGTCTCTCCTGGAGCAGGAGCCGGTCTTCGCCATCGACAGCGGCATCGCGCAGCGCTGGTGGGTGCGGCCCTTCCTGCGGGTCACCAAGGCGATGCCGCTGGACCCGACGCGCCCCCTCGCCACCCGGACGCTGATCAACGCGGTCAAGGCCGGCGAGACCCTGATCATCTTCCCCGAGGGCCGGCTCACCGTCACCGGCAGCCTGATGAAGGTCTATGACGGCGCCGGGCTGATCGCCGACAAGTCGGCCGCCATGGTCGTGCCGGTGAAGATCGAGGGGCTGGAGCGCACCGCCTTCTCGCGCCTGTCGCGCCGGCAGGTGCGGCGCCGCTGGTGGCCTAAGGTCATCGTGACGGTCATGCCGCCGGTGCGCCTCGCCGTGGACCCGGCGCTCAAGGGGAAAGCCCGGCGGCAGGCGGCGGGGGCGGCCCTCTACGGCATCATGTCGGATCTCGTCTTCCGCACGACCGACATCGACCGCGGCCTGATGGCCGCTCTGATCGAGGCCGGCGAGCGCCACGGCTGGCGCCGCAACGCCCTCGAGGACCCGGTCGGCGGGCGGCTGACCTACGGCCGCCTCGTGATGGGCGCCAACATCCTCGGCCGCAAGCTCATGCCGCTCGCGCCCCTCGGCGGGCGGATCGGCCTGATGCTGCCGAACGCCAACGGCGCCGCGGTGACGCTGTTCGCCCTCGCCTCGGCAGGCCGGGTGCCGGCGATGATCAACTTCTCGTCCGGTCCGGCCAACGTCCTCTCGGCCTGCCGGGCGGCGCAGGTGGACAAGATCCTCACCTCCCGGGCCTTCATCGAGAAGGGGCGGCTGGGCCCGCTCGTGGAGGCGATCCGCGGCTCGGTCGAACTCATCTACCTGGAGGACGTGCGGGCCAGCATCACGACCGGGGACAAGATCCGGGGTTTCCTCGCCCCCCGCCGCCCCCTGGTGGCGCGCGCGGGCGAGGATCCGGGCGCGGTACTGTTCACCTCGGGCAGCGAGGGCACGCCGAAGGGCGTGGTGCTCGCCAACCGCTGCATGCTCGCCAACGTGGCGCAGGTGGGGGCCCGGATCGATTTCGGACCGATGGACAAGGTGTTCAACGTCCTGCCGGTGTTCCACGCCTTCGGCCTCACCGCCGGGCTGGTCCTGCCCCTGGTCTCGGGTGTGCCGGTCTACCTCTACCCGTCGCCGCTGCATTACCGGATCGTGCCCGAACTGATCTACGGCTCGAACAGCACGGTCCTGTTCGGGACCGACACGTTCCTCACGGGCTACGCCCGCGCGGCCCATTCCTACGACCTCCGCTCGCTGCGCTACGTCGTGGCCGGCGCCGAGGCCGTGAAGGAGTCGACCCGGCGGACCTGGGCGGAGAAATTCGGCCTGCGCATCCTCGAAGGCTACGGTGTCACCGAGTGCGGACCGGTGGTGGCGCTGAACACGCCGATGTTCAACCGCTTCGGCACAGTGGGGCGGATCCTGCCGGGCATCGAGACCCGCCTGGAGCCGGTGCCGGGGATCGAGGAGGGGGGCCGCCTGGCGTTGCGCGGGCCCAACATCATGCTGGGCTACCTCCGGGCCGAGAAGCCGGGCCTCCTCGAGCCGCCGCCGGGGGGCTGGCACGACACCGGCGACATCGTGGCGATCGACCCGATGGGTTTCGTGACGATCAAGGGCCGGGCCAAGCGCTTCGCCAAGATCGCGGGCGAGATGGTGTCGCTCGCCGGCATCGAGGCACTCGCCGCCGAGTTGTGGCCCGACCGTCCGACCGCGGTCGCGGCGGTGCCGGATCCGCGCAAGGGCGAGCGGCTGGTCCTGTTCACGCAGGAGACGGCCGCCACCCGGGCCGCCTATCAGAGCTTCGCCAAGGGTCGCGGCGCCTCGGATGTGGCGATCCCCGCCGAGGTGGTGGTGCTGGAGGCGATCCCCATGCTGGGCACCGGCAAGGTCGATCAGGTGGCCGTGACCAAGCTCGCGCAGGAGCGGGCGAAGGAGAGCGCGGCGGCGTGAGAGCCTGCCCGGGCGCGTGATCTCGGAATCGGCCGATCGCGATGCTCCTCGCGCCAGGCCGGCGCCGAAGCCGGAGCATTCGCATCCGGGACGGTCAGGCGCCCGGGCGCACCGGCCTCGCGCCGCCGAGCATTCGACCCGTCATCGCCGGACCGTGCAGCGGCCCGGGATCGAGAGCTGACCGTTCCCGACCTTGCCCCGTGGCTCCGGATCGCCCGCCTCCGGCCTGGCCCGTCGGATCCGGGATTGCCTGCGAAGCCCAGGACGGACGAAGCGGCGATGGAGCCGGGGCCGGCGTCCCGGGAAGCAGAGCGCGCCCTCGGTTCCGGGACGGTCGTCCCCGAAGCGATGGCCCAGCGAGAGGCCGGCATTCCGGGATCCGATCGGACGGCCCCCGCGTTTCGAAACCTCCCGGCCGCGATCCGCCGGGCCTTTCCGTATTCGTCCCGGGCCACGCTGAAATGCGCTCGCCGCGGCATCACCCAAACAGGGGATGCGGCCCACCCGGCGATCCGCTCGTATCACGGATACAGTTCTGATTCGATCCGGGGGCGCGACCGGATCCGCGGACTGAACGCTATCGGGGGATCGCATCGAGAGGGGTTTGATCATGGCGAAGGGCAAGCGAATTCCCGGTTGGCTCGCACGGCGGACCTACTTCAAGCGGATCGAGCGCTGGACGAAACTCGACAAGAACCGCAAAGCCGCGCCAGCCCCTGAGACCGGGGCGAGCGTACTGCCGTCGAACGTCGTACCCTTCCCGACGCGCCCGACCCGGCCCGATCGACCGGACTTCAGCCACCTGCGGGGCGTCGGCACGGCGTAGACTCACGGACGCATCCTGGACTTGTCGGCCGCGCGGGAACGGGGGATCCTGCGTCGGCCGCCGGCCAGTGCCGGATCGGGAGGATGCGTGCTGCAGGACGGGCTCGATCGCCGCGTGGCAACGACCCGGATGCGCCGCGTCGCGCGCCTGGGCGCGTGCCTGGGCGCGGCCCTGCTCGCGCTCTTGGCGGCAGGCGCCGGCGTGGCTTGGCGATACGCCGCCGCCCTGCCGACGCTCGACCTCGCCGCCGCCGCCGCGCGCTCGACGGTGGTGCTCGACCGGTCCGGCACACTCCTGCGCCCCTTCGCGACTCCGGACGGGCGCTGGCGCCTGCCGATCACCGCCGATTCGGTCGATCCGCGCTATCGGGCGATGCTGCTCGCCTACGAGGATCGCCGCTTCGCACGTCATCCCGGGATCGATCCGGCGGCGCTGCTGCGCGCCGCCGGCCAGTGGCTGATGCGGGGCCGCATCGTCTCGGGCGGTTCGACCCTGTCGATGCAGGTGGCCCGGCTGGTCGAGCCCCGGAGCGGGCGCACCCTCGAGGCCAAGCTCCGCCAGATGGTGCGGGCGGTCGCGCTGGAGCGACGGCTCGGGAAGGCCGGTCTCCTCGATCTCTACATGGCACTCGCCCCTTACGGCGGTCCTCTGGAGGGCGTGCGGGCGGCAAGTCTCGCCTATTTCGGGCGGGAACCGGTGCGGCTGACGGCGGCGCAGGCCGCGCTCCTCGTCGCCCTCCCGCAATCGCCGGAGACGCGCCGGCCCGACCGCCATCCGGAACGCGCCCGGGCGGCCCGTGACCGGGTCCTCGAAATCGCCGGCGCTCAAGGTCTCCTCACCGGGTCCGAGGTCGAGGCCGCCAGGGCCGAACCCGTGCCGACGGCCCGGCGTCCGTTCCCGATGCTGGCCGCACACGCGGCCGAGGAGGCCCTCGCGGCCGACCCGGGCGCCCCGGCGATCCGGCTCGCGATCGACGCCCGCCTGCAGGAGCGGCTGGAAACCCTGGCGACGGAGCGCGCGGCCGCGTCCGGGCCGGATCTCTCGGCCGCCATCCTCGTCGTCGACAATCGCGACGGGCGGGTGCTGGCCCAGGTCGGCAGCGCCGGCTACCTGGATGCGAGGCGGCGCGGCGCCATCGACATGACGCTGGCGGTGCGCTCCCCCGGCTCGGCCCTCAAGCCGTTCGTCTACGCGATGGCGTTCCAGGACGGGTTGGCGCATCCCGAGACGCTGCTGGAGGACCGCCCCGCGCGCTTCTCGGCGAGTTACGCCCCGGAGAATTTCGACCTGAGCTTCCAGGGCACGGTCACGGCCCGGCGGGCCCTGCAGCTCTCGCTCAACGTGCCGGCGGTCGAGCTGATGGACGCGGTCGGGCCCGCGCGCTTCATCGCGCGGCTGCGCGCCGCCGGCGCCGGGATTCAGCTCCCGCGCGAGGCGGCGCCTGGTCTGCCCGTGGCGCTGGGCGGCCTCGGCATCACCCTCACCGACCTCGCGCGGCTCTATGCCGGCCTCGCCCGAGGCGGGTCGGTGCCGGACCTCCTCCGCCGGGCCGGGGAGACGGCGACCGCATCCGAGCGCCGGGTCGCCGAACCGGTTTCCGCTTGGTACGTCGCCGACATCCTGCGCGGGACGCCGCCGCCCGAGAACGCCCTGCCGAACCGCATCGCCTACAAGACCGGCACCTCGTACGGCTACCGCGATGCCTGGGCGGCGGGATTCGACCGGCACACCACCGTGGTCGTCTGGGCCGGGCGTCCGGACGGCGCCGCCGTTCCGGGTCTCGTCGGCCGAACGGTCGCCGCGCCGATCCTGTTCGACGCCTTCGCGCGCCTGGGAACCGAGCCCGAGCCGGTTCCGCAGCCGCGGGACGTGCTGGCGGCCGGGCCGGGCGGCCTGCCGCCGCCGCTTCGCCGCCTGCGGCGCGAGGCCTCCGACGCGGCCGGCCCGGCCCTCCGGATCGCCTACCCGCCGGACGGCGCCCGCATCGACCTCGGCCTCGTCGCGGGCGGGATCGGTGCGGCCGAGGATGGGAGCCTGGCCCTCAAGGCCCTGGGCGGCGTCCCGCCGCTCACGTGGATGGTCGACGGTCAGCCGGTCGTACAGACATTGCGACGGCGCGCCGAGTGGTGCCCGAACGGTGCCGGCTTCGCGCGCATCTCCGTCCTGGATTCAACGGGTGCGAGCGACAGCGTTTCCATTCGGATCGAGTAGCCCGACGGCGTCGATCTTTCCCGCGAAGCTTGGCGGTGGCGCGTCTTTGCATCCACGGACAGCCATCGAAGCCGGTGTATTCATGCGGACATTCACAGGTCATCAACGAATAGGGGTCTAATCGTGATCCGTGAGGTCGGTGATGGCGTGGAAGGTCGGCACCGCGATGGCGGTGCTCCTCGGGTTTGTGGGCGTGGGCGGCGGTGTCGGCGACGGTGCCGATCCGCGCCGCGATGGCTGGCGCGCCACGTACCGCCCGCCCGCCACGATCCCGTTCCCCGCGGAGAACCCCTACACGCCCGCCAAGGCCGAACTCGGCCGCCGCCTCTTCTTCGATCCGATCCTGTCGGGTGACGGGACGCGCTCCTGCGCCACCTGCCACGTCCCGAACCTCGCCTGGGGCGACGGCCGCGCCCGCGCGGCGACGCGCCAGCAGGGCGACATGGACCTGCGCACGCCGACGCTCCTCAACATCGCGTGGCAGGACGGGCCGCTCGGCTGGGACGGCAAGTTCCACAGCCTCGAAGCGGTCGCCGCGATGCCGCTCACGGCACCGGGCAACATGAACCTCCCGATGCCGGATGCCCTCAGGCGGCTCTCCGCCGACCCGAGCTACGCGGCCGCCTTCGCCACGGCCTTCTCCGATCCCGACGTCACCCGCGAACGGCTGGAAGCGGCGTTGGCGACCTTCCAGCGGCTGATCGTGGCCGACGCCGCGCCCTTCGACCGGTGGATCGCCGGCAGCGAGGACGCGATCAGCGAGGCGGCCAAGTCGGGGTTCGACCTGTTCAACGGCCGGGCCGGCTGTGCCGGCTGCCATTCCGGTTGGACGTTCACCGACAACTCGTTCCACGACATCGGCGTCGGCGTCGGCACCGATACCGGCCGCGGCCGCCTCAAGCCGACCTCCGTCGCCCTGACCTACGCGTTCAAGACGCCGACCCTCCGCGAGGTCGGCCGGCGCGGGCCCTACATGCACGACGGCTCGGTGGCGACGCTGGACGCCGTCATCGACCTCTATGATCGCGGCGGCATCGAGCGCCCGAGCCGGTCGCGGTCGATCAAGCCGCTGCATCTCTCGGCGGCCGAGCGGGCCAATCTCCTCGCCTTCCTGGCGACGCTCTCGACGAGCACGGGCCAGGACCTCACGACCGTCTCGTTCGCGGAACTGCCGCCGGCGCCGTGACGGCGCGTCGGCCGTTTCAGCGGCCGCCCAGCCCCAACGGCAGCGCGGCCGGGCCGCGCTGCACGGAGGCGGCGGTGTCGCGCGGGAGGCTCTGGACCGTGGCGAGGGTCCAGATGCTCCCGAGGAGGCTGAGACCCGCCACCCCGAGCAGCACGTACGTCATCAGCCGGTTCCGGCGCAGGTCGCCCGCGAGCGCCTGCACCAGATCCCGGCTGTCCTCGGCGAGCGTGTTCCGGGCGGCCACCAGCTCGTTGTACATGTTGGTGATGGCGTTGGTGGACATGTACACGAGGAGCAGGTGGACGACGAAGTCGTCGTCCGTCGTCGTGTTCAGGGCGGCCGCGATCCGCACGGCGAGCTGGCGCTCCCACG
>Ga0160428_1000434_pt1 | contig 47434 bp, 29 predicted proteins | sample SolpanmetagenomM_FD_108198 | JGI IMG/M metagenome (GOLD analysis project Ga0160428, IMG submission 108198) | Solar panel surface microbial communities from Lawrence Berkeley National Laboratory, California, USA - M | ecosystem: Engineered > Built environment > Solar panel > Unclassified ... | reverse complement strand
CGGTATTGAACAAATGAACACTTAACCAAAAAGGCACCCTGCAATGCGGAGTGCCTTTTTTACTACTAATAGATTATATGCAATCCTACAACAATGAATATGGGGGCGTGGTTATACCGCCAGTTTTGTACGGAAAAAAGATAATCACTTAAAGGCTGCCTGCGCTCTGGGTGGCCTTTTTTTGGCTAGGCACGGTTGTTGATAAATCTATAGCCATAAGAAAGCCGTACATAACTACATACGGCTTTGCTGTATTACCAAACTTTTTTTCTCAAGGAAAATAACCAGTGGTGTAACTGTATAGTTCGCACACAAAAAAGCCCCTGCCATTACCAGTCGGGGCTTTTTTGTTGTGTAGCCGGTAGTTGTATTCCCATTCAAGCGATTCGTCTACAAACCGAAACGTCAATTAGATCATGTAATTACCTTTGTTTTACTAAACACGCCCTCGGGCGTGAATGGTGTGGATAGAAGCGGAAAGCCTGGCCCCATTGGAGCCAGGCTTTTTTGTGTGGTAGAGAAGTGGTAGCCGTTGAGTAAACCAGTAGTTGTATACAAACGTACGAAATTCTTTGAGGTCACAAAAAGAAAGCCCCACCAACTGGCGGGGCGTCTAGTACGGTCAACCTTTTTTATTTATAATACAAAGAAAACGCCACTTAGTTAGGTGGCGCTCTTGTTAACCCTATTTTTATAATGGAATACGAATAGAACCCGCTGTAGGTCAATAAGTTTATTTCTTGATAAAGAGAACCCCAGTCAAAGGCCGGGGCGTCTACAACCATATCTATGAAATTGTACTATGCGAAAACTGATACAGAAAACGCCACCTAAACAGGCGACGCTCTAGAGTGTTGTCTTTCCTTTAATATATTCTAGAGGTAGAACTCATTAACAATTAATACGCTTCGACCAACCCAAAACTAGTAAGGTAAAGGGCATCTTAGTTGGAAGCCTACTCACAAAGAAAGCCCCGGTCATGGGCCGGTGCGTCTACGTATACAACCAATATGAACCTATACGCCACTGGCCTAAAGAAAACGTCACCTAGCCAGGCGACGCTCTAGGGTATTCCAACTTGTAAATACACTCTAATTGGTAGTAGAACCTACTGAAAATCAATACGCTTTATAGTATCAGCTTCAGTGAGGTAAGGGGCCGAAAGCAAAGAAAGCCCCTGTCCATCGAACCGGGGCTTTGCTAGCACTAAAACAACTTTTATAAAGCTTGCAAGATAACCTGTCTCTACTAGTAGCTGATATAGGTTACAAAAAGAAAGCCCCGGCTCATCGAATCGGGGCTTTACTACAAGTACATATTAAAACTTAGTTAAAACGTAAAGTACTTAACAAACGCTAACTCCGTTAGCTACTGCTCCTTCCGACTATAACAAACACCCACTATACGTAGTATGTCCACTATAACCAATGAAGCGTATCGGCATGGACAACTTAGAACGGGGCGATTTTTTGATACGGATAGCTAATGAATCATTATGGGAATTTATAGGCTATGACAAAGGGCATATGGCCCGTAAAGCAGAAGCTACCCCCTTTATTGGCAGTCCTGACGACCATCACGAGACCAGGGATAAGGAATACATACTGGTAAAAAAAGTTGGCTTCAATGCCACCGACACAAAGGAAGAGTGGTTGGCGATTGATGAGTTTAGGCAGGAGGTCGAAAATTAGCTAAGCTTGCGAAATGCCCTGCGCACAATTGCACTTTACAGCAGTGATGTAGTTACCAATGTGCAGATTGCTCGTATTGATTAGAGCCACTCAGTCAGACTCTCCGAGGGTTTCTGTCTGACAAAAACACATCTTGCCAACGCCAGATTGTTTGTACGCGATCACGGGCTTACATGGCTGATGGATCAATCACGTTGTCAACTAAATGACTTGCCACACTTGGACAATTCTCAGCCTATAGTGCTATAGCCCTATAGTCCTATAGCCGACTGCGGAGGGTATATAACTGGGTGTGCAGCGAGGTTTTTGTCATGACAAAAACACATCTTGCTTTTCGCCAATTTGCCCCCTCGCCGGTGTATACGACGCTGCTGTAATTCGGTAGTTGACGCGTTGGCAAAGTGACAAGTCACAATTGGATTATTAGGCGCTTACAATGCTGTAGGATTATAGGCCTATAGTTCACTCATGGGTGCAATTCCAAAAGCGAGGCCGGCATTGTCGGTTTTATTCTAACTCGAACAGCAGTTGACTCCCATCAATAATTAATCAGACTGGCCTCACCTCAACCAGTTATGACGGCTATTCAGCGGTAAGCAGATTTGCTTACCGCTGGCTAAACTGTCAAAACTTGACACACTTGGGAATTGACGGGCTGCAAACGGTTGACGGTAGGCCTTATTATAAGGCTTATGTGTCTCCCTCTGTGAAAGGCTTCCTCGGTTGCAATGGGCTAGCACAACGCTTTCTAAACCAAGTGCACCACTCGTAGCTACCGAATCATAAATTTTAGTAGCAACTAGCTACTCTATCTAGTTACTTGGCGAACAGTGTTGATTTATATTAATACCCTTTTTTATTCCATAAACCTCTACGACACATGAATGCTTCTTTTCAATTGGGCACGGCCTTAGTTGGCCTAGCCATGCTTTCCCTGCGGCCTGCCCTGGCAGACCCGGCTAAGGATCGGTTGCGGACTCCACTATCATCCAGAGGACCTATCTCAACCCGGCCAGTAACCCCCAGGCCACCAGCCCTGGCCGCGACCAATGACCCCATTCGCTTTACGATTCAACTGCGCCAAGCCAGTGTTAATCTGGGCGAAGACATTGAGCTAGTCATTACGGCCGAGCTACTGGATATCACCCCGGCCTCCATGTTCTTTACCGAGTCCGCCAACAGCTTTCGACTTAAACTATTGATGCCCGAAGGCTTTCAGCAGACGGGGGGTACCTACACCGATTACGTAGGCACCACCCTAGCCCCGGCGACCAACCCCGTGGTTACCTACACGGTGCGGGGTCACTTTACGGCCGTAGCCGAAACCGCCGGCTTTCGACTGCTGCGGGGCAGTGCAGTGGCCAATGACCAAAGCCAGTTCGTTGAGAAGGCCGTCTTACCCGTTCGAGCGGCCAGTTCACGGCTGACCACTGCCCAACCGACCGGCGCGCTTTACGTGGTCACCGAGCAAGCCACCTTAGCAACGACTACCCGGACCACCCCCGTTAGCAGCCAATCGGCGGCCAGCCGGGCCGCCACGGGCTTTGTGCTCACCTCGGTCTCACCTTACCTACCTGTTACATCGACCGCTGATGGGGCTACACTGGGCGATGCGCTGAGTCCAATGCTGGGTGTTCCAGTCTACGGCAAAAACAAGGCCGCCATCCAGAACGCAGTCAATGCCGCCCCGGACGGCCAGCGCATCAACCTGTCGGGAGATTATGATTTCTCGGCTGACCAGAACAATCCCCTGGTGCTCAACAAAAACGTGGAACTAGTGGGCATCAATGCCTGCCGGTTTCTGGGTAATACCAGCAATCCCAACGCGGTCAAGATTTACGGTGTGAGCCAGCGGCTGGTGTTGCGTAACATCAACTTCGTCGCCACCGCTCCCAGCGGCTCGGTATCCGTGGTCTATATCGATGAGGAAGGGGATGTGCAGGACGTAGTCTTTGACAACTGTGAATGGAGTGGACCCGGTGCTAATGGCTCTAATTACAATGCCATCAGCACCAACCAGTACAACGAATTCAACGGGGCCGCTGCTCGTATCTACAAGATGACGATGGTCAACCCCTACATCCACGATTTCGGGCGGATGGGCATCGAGCTCCTGGCTCACAAATGGGATCGCGACAACCGCATCACCAACGTCAATATTATCAGCCCGCGCATTTACCGCTGCGGTCTGTATAATCCCTCGGGGGGCGGTCAGAATGGGATGGGCATTTCGGCCAGCGGTGACGTAGCTGAGGTTACCATTAGTAACGCCGACATTCAGGATTGCCTGCTGGGTCTCGAGCTGATCGGGGTGCGCAACTTCGCCGTCAGCAATTCGCGTATCAAGAGCCTGCGCACCTACACCGTCACTGAGAACGGGAAACTGGCCACCCACGGTTCAGTCGGAATCTCGACGACCAACGGAGCGGGGAACGTCGACGGTACGTCGGCGGCCCGGTATCCGTCGGGCACTGTCACGGGCGGCAATATTGTCGTGTCAGGTCGCCCCCTGGCGGGCTACAACGTTGGGGCGGTGAGCTTTAATAGCCTGGATCTGATCGCCGGGGAATCCATCCAGTTCCAGCACGGAGTGGGCACCAAGTTCGTCGGCATCAACGTGGAATCGACGGCCAACAAATTCATTGCCCGGTTCGAAGACCAAAAGGGCTTACTGGTTAGCGGGGGCGTATGGTCGCGGCAGAATGCGACCAACAGTAACGCCTTAGCCGATGCGGATGGCAACATTGGCTACTATGCCCCATTAGATGCCTCCGGCTCGAGCAATTCGTTATTCGAGAACGTGAAGATTTTGACCAATCTGAGCCGCAACGGGGGCAACAGCGACAACTACTACAACGATCAGCAGGATTACCGCAATCAGACGATTCTAGCGAGCGACCCGACGGTATCCTTGAGCAATATCTGGCGCAATTATGTGCGGCAGCCTGATTTTGTTAGTCAGTACATTCCGACGGTCAACGTCACGGCCAATGGTACTTATGCGGCCCTGACCCACATCAGCCGGTTCACGATCAACCCCTCGGCGGCTCTTTCCTCGGTCACGCTGCGGTTGCCCCCCACCACCTACGACGGCAAGCAGGTGGAGATCTTCTTCGGGGGAGCCATGACCAGTGGTACGGTCGTAAGTGGTCTGAGTATTACGGAGGCGAGTGGGACAGCTCCCATCCAGGTTACGGCTCCCACCTCGGCGGCGGCGGGTCTCATCCTGCGCTACCAGTACAACGCGGTCACGGGGCGTTATCACCGCTACTGATCGGTCTCAGTTAATAAGTAGGCTCTCAATTTAGCTTGGTGCTAGGCTGAATTGAGAGCCTACTTCACAGACGTAAAAAAGACACTGATTATACTCAGTGACATAGGCACCGGTCACATGCGCCCTTGGCGAGATAATGAACTAGGATACATGAGCAGCAGCCGTATTACGAGTTCAGGGCTGTGGGCGCGAACGGACTACCAGAGTTGTATTTACGGCCGCAGGGGGTCTATCAGCGTAGGAATTACTAACGTTGATCGTACGTGTCATATTAAGCCCATAAAGGGTTTCTATCTGGAGATTTCGGTGAAACTGACCACCTCATTCCAAAATCGCTTGACCAACGATTTCGCCCTAAACTGATCACCTTAATTCCCTTTCCGACAAGGGTTTAAATTCGAGTTAACCAATAACCAACGGTGGTCAGACTGCTACGGAATCTACTGGTCTAAGTCACTGAAACCTCCATTTCTGTCTGACAAAAACACATCTTGCTGATAGCGATTGTTCGTGCACGATCACAGGCTTATATAAATGATTGATCAATCACAATATCAATTAAATGATTTGTCACTTTTGGATAAATCCGGGATTATAATTCTATAGACCTATAGGGCTATAGCCGACTGCGGAGGGTATACATCTGGGTGTGCAGCGAGGTTTTTGTCATGACAAAAACACATCTTGCTTTTCGTTGATTTGCCCCCTAGCCGGCGTATACAACACGGACGTAATTCGGTGGTTGACGCGTTGACTACGTGACAAGTCACAATTGGACTATTAAGCGCTTATAAGACTATAGGCCTATAAAGGGGTATCCTGTATAACTGGTACAAAAGTTTCATCTGCCTACTTAAAAAAAGATCTTAACTAGCTATCAGTCAGACATTTATTGTAGAAAGATTTCGCGGAAACGGTCGATTGAATGAAAAGGGTTTTAAATGTGATGATGGCCCGCTTTAAACCCTCCCAAACGTTTCAGATTGCCGTTTGCGTAATCAGATTTCACTAAATCTACTTATTTATTGAGTTTCCTGAAAAGAGGCATACGGTTTGAGTAATACATGCATATGACTTTCAAAATTTTACTTGCAAGCAACTCGATAACAGTAACTTATGCTTTTTGATGAAAGTATTGTACTAGTTATACAGGATACCCGAGAATGGGGCATTTCCGCCCGGCAGGGCGCGCACCAGCTAGCCCAAAAGTCGACATAGGTAAGCCTGGCCCTTGTGGTAGCCTGACTAAACGGAACCACCTGGTTGGTGTGGGTCAGTAGTGAACCATCCTCGAGGACATTGCGGCTCAGCGAAGTGGCTCGCCGGACGTAACTGGCGTAACTAGCGGTTTGGCAATCCGAATAATAGCGGGTCAGCAGTTGGCTTACTTCCTGCCTAGAAGGGGTAGAGGGCGCTGATTCGGCCAGCATACCTGCGCCCAACAACAGCAGGCGGGTTAAAATCAAATCCCGCGTTTGCCCGTTGAAAGCGGACTGGTCCGCATCGTATCGCTGGGTTAGGGGTGGCTTTAGCGTGTTGGACCGATGAGCCGCCACCATGAAGGCGCATTGTAAAGCGGCCAGTTGGTAGGGGGGCATGTATAACGAACTATCGTCGGTAAAGGTGGGTGCCAGTTGAGCCAGTCGCTGGATGTAAGTTGGCGTTAAGAGTTTGGGAGTAAGCGTCAACTGCCTATAGCGCATAGTGTGCTGTAAAATAGTACGCCATTGACCAATCTGCTGTTGGGTTAGCTGGTGTTCCTGAGCGTAATGCTGTAGAAACAGCAGTTGTCGGCTCAACTGTAGCTGGAGCAAACTATCACGCTGGGTTGATTTGGAACGGGCCAGATGCCAAAGCATATCGGCTCCCTGCTGATCGGGGCGAGTAATGGGGGCTATTGGTCGGCGGTAGACAACGTAAAAGTTGAGAGCAGCATCCCGCTGGGCATCACCCGTTTTTATGAGCCAGTACTGGTTGTGCTCATCGGGCACGAGCCGGTAGGTACCCGTCTGGGTAATTGGGTAAAATACATCATGCTGCCAGTGGGCGTCGCGCAGCAGGACGGGTGTGGGTAGCTGGTTTCTGCCGCGCTGGAGCAGGGCGTTGTTATCAAAGGTATCGATGGTTTCAATGTAAGCAGGCATCGATGCCGGGCCCTGGACGTTCACTTGAACGGAGTCGGCCGGCAAAGCGATGGCCGGGGGCACAGTTGCCATACCAAAAAACGTAGCTAGCCTGACTAAACTGGCTGACATAAACATATTCATAATACAGTCAATCTAGAAGAGGATAGCTCCGAGCGGCTGGCTGACTTACAACCTATCGCTTCAACGCATGTAGCATTGATTCAGTATACGTTTTTGACTGGGTTATGACAGGAGTTTACTAAGCTCCATACCTGTTTATTACTTCACCCCACCGATCTACCATTAGCTGCAGGAAGTGAGGAATCGGCCAGCCGTTTTAAGTTAAATGCTGTACAGTAAATGAGTATACTTTAATATTTATCTTGCTGATAGTAAACATTTTAAACTTTAATTTGATAGTCTAGAAAAGGGCTATGAATCAACGCCCCTGTCAGCCGTTGCCTTGATTGAATAGGTTACATATCCGAGATGCACGCTCTATTTCCTCTCCATTCAGGGGCACCTATACGGTATCGCCAAGCTGCATCGCCAGCATAACCTCAAGTCGGCCACCACCGACGATTAGTTCAAATTCCCTGTGAAAGGGGGCAAGTTTAAAAAAGACCTATTATTAGTCATGAAAGCACATAATCCTTTCATATGCTATCAAAGGCGTTCAGCGAGTACACGCGTACGGGTTGCCCCGTGATGCCAACCAGCAGCCTGGTTTGTCCACCCGTCTGAATAGTGACAAGATCCCGCACGTCGCCCGTCCACAGCAGCCCGGACTGAGCCATTGGCACGTACGCGAACCGGCCTTTCCCCTGATTCAAAAATAATTGCCCCCGGTTGGCGTCTTCTTTCCCCAGCCGAACGCGGTTTACCTCGCGGTTGCCGCCGATAAGCAGGTCCAGCAGGCCATCCCGGTTAACGTCGACCGCCGTCAGGGCGCAGGCGGGTGAAAACTGAGCTTCGACGGGCAGGGGTTGTACCACAAACTGAGGGTTCGGTCCGGCGTTGCCCCTGTTCCGAAACAGCACGGTTCGCAGGTCGGTGGCTTCCAGTTTCTGCGCGTTGGCTAGTTCATCCGGCGCGAACAGGTCCGCAATCGTTGCCTTCGCGTAGCTGGTGTAGTTCGTGAATTTTTTCCGCAGCGGCACCACCTGATCGAGCAGTTCGTCTCGGGCGTTGAACGGGTACAGTTGGTTGGCGGTTCCGGCGTTCCGGTCGTAGCCCGCCAGTATCGGCAGCAAGGCTCCGGCGGGATTTGTCAGGCCGTACAGCACCAGCGGCTGAGTCGGCGTTGCCCGCAACTGACTGTTCAGCCCGGCGTTGGCGGCCACAATGTCCGGGTAACCATCGTTGTCGAAATCCTTCACGAGTAAGCGATTCCAGCAGCCGGTTATGGGTGGCATGCCGTTGGTCAGTGGCTGGAGTTTCCCCTGCTGATAAATAAATACCTGCACCGGCCCGAAATCTGTAGCGACAATGAGTTCGGGGTGCCCGTCGCGGGTCAGGTCGGCGAAGGCAGCATCAGTCACCAGGCCAAACTGGGAAAGAACCGGCTGCTGACCGGTAACGTCCGAAAAGTTGCCCCGACCGTCGTTGATAAGCAAGTGGCTAACTGGCAGTTCGGGATACCGACCCGGCACCACCCGCGCGCCGACAAACACGTCGCGGTCGCTATCGCCGTCGACGTCGGCCACCCGCACGCAGGACGCACTGACCCGCAGGTCGGGAAAGGACGGGGATTTGGTCAGACGTCCTCGACCGTCGTTTAGGTACAGGCGGGTCTGCAAGCGCGGATCGTCAACCGGCAGTTCGTAACCGGCGCTGCTCACTAGCAAATCCAGGTCGTTGTCGCCATCTACGTCCGCCCATTCGGCCCCGGCGTCTTCGGAGGCCCGGTCGGCCAGCAGGGCCGGTTGCGACAGGGCGGTCAGGCCAGCGGCTCCGCCGAGGAACACCTGCCCGCCCTGTCCGCGTCCACCCCCGACAAACACATCCTCATGACCATCGCCGTTTGCATCCCCCACCGCAAAACAAGGCCCCACCGCCGACAGCCTATGCGGCAGAAGCGGCTGAATTTTAAAGTCGTTGATAACCACCTGCTGATGCGTTACGACCGGCTTGTCGACGGCTTTCCAGAAAGTCGCAATTGGAGGGGGCGAGGGGCTTTCATTCGTTGGGTTATATACAACGGTAAGCGAACCGGCCGACGTCGGGCGCAGCCGCTGCATCGTGCCATCGGCCCAGCGCACCCGCACCGAATCGGCGGTTGCCGCTTTCCCCAGCCCAAACAGCAGGGGGCCATACATCGCCGACTGGAAACCGCGCACGGGCTGAAACTCCTGCGTCTGCATCTGCTTTCCTGCCCAAACAGTTACCCTTGCCCCGATTAGTTGCGCGGGATTCGGGGTTTTCAGCGACAGCGTGAGGTGATGATGCTCCTTGTTTCGGTCAGCGTGATTTTCGTAGATACCCGCTTCGGCATTTACGTTGTTGATGACCAGGTCCAGGTCGCCGTCGTTGTCAAGGTCGGCGTATACCGCTCCGTTGGACTGCGACGGCTCATCGAATCCCCAGGCTTTCGTCGTGTTGGCGAAGGTCAGGTAGCCCCCCGGATCGCCGGACTGGTTGCGGAACATATAATCCGGCTCGTCGATACTGGGCATTTTGGCAATCACCGCCATCGGGTCCGACGCGCTGCCGGTCTGGAGGGATTTCAGCTGCTCGTCCATCGTGAACTTCAAAAACTCCATGTTCGTGTAGTCGCGGGCGTAGCCGTTGGTTACGAACAGGTCTTTCCAGCCATCGTTGTCGAAATCGGCGAACAGCCCGGCCCAGCTCCAGTCCGTGTTGGAAATCCCGGCAAGCTGGCCAATCTCGCTGAAAACCGGCGTTTTCGGCGCGGAGCTTCCCGTCCCCGGATCGTCGCCTACGTTCAGTTGCAGCATGTTGCGCATGGTCTGATGGTGAAAACCTGCCCCCAGCAACTGCGTGTATTTGTCGTAATTGTCGTCGCCGGCCGTCAGCTTGATCCGCTCATTGCGTTCGGGCAGCATATCGAGGGTGAGCAGGTCCATCCGCCCGTCGTTGTTCACGTCGGCCGCGTCGGACCCCATCGAGTAGAGCGAGGTGTGGCCCATCGCGCTCCTGACTACTTCGTGGAACCGCCTACCCATCGGTGATGCGGCATTCCGACCGTCCGTTGGCTGGTTGATATAGAGGTAATCATTATCGTTGTAATCGTTCGACACGTACAGGTCGGGCCAGCCGTCGTTGTTGAAATCGCTCACGGCGACGGCAAGGCCAAAGCTCAGCACGTTGGAAATCAGCCCGGCGGAGTCGGAGACGTCGACGAACTTCCCGGCTTGATTCTGGTACAACCGGCTCGAATAGTTAGCGTTCGTCTGCTGTCGGTACTGTCCGATCATCCGGCTGAACCCGGCGAATTCCTGCACCGAATGATTCAATAGAAAGCAGTCGAGGTCGCCGTCGCGGTCGTAGTCGAAAAAAGCGGCCTGGGTTGAATAGCCCGGATCGTCGAGACCGTAGGCAGCGGCTTTTTCGGTAAAGGTCGGGTAGCCGTCCGGCGAGTTTTTATTGTTGATAAAGAGCAGGTTACGTCGAAGCCGGGTATCCGCAGCCGCCGACCGGCATACATACAGGTCGAGCCAGCCATCACCGTTGATGTCGACGACCGACACGCCGGTGTTCCACCCGTTGGCGGCACCAACCCCGGCTTTGTCCGTAACATCGTCGAACGTCAGCTTGCCCGAACCCGGCTCGGTGTTGTTCAGGTACAGTTTGTTGGCGCTGAGGTTGCCGGTGAAGTAAAGGTCCGTTCGGCCATCGTTGTTGAAATCGGCCGCTGCCACGCCCCCGCCATTGTAAAAATAACCGTACTTCAGCACGTTGAAATCGGGGGATTCCTCCAGCGAATTGGTAAACGTAACGTTGGTCTGCGAGGCTGGTAATTTCTCGAACAGCGTATCGGGCTGCGTACAGGATGCGACAAGCAATACCAGCAGACCGGGCACAATCAGCTTCATAACCTGAAAGTTAAACCGTAACGGCGGACGGAACAAAATGACGGAGAACGACCCGCAAGCGACCGGGAAAATTTCACCGTGCACTCGCGGGTCGTTCTCCGTCGCTGTACGTACGAATACCTAGTTTTTATCCCACCACAGGGGCGTGGTCACTTTATCGGGGCCATTCAGCAGCGACACCGCCTTGCCCGCTTCGACGGCGTTGGTCTGCTGCTCCACCAGCAGAATCGGGATTCGGCGCAGTACCCCGCCCGCCGGAATGTCGGGGTTGTCGGAGTTGGCGACCGGGTACAGTTTCGGGAACCGCGTCCGGCGGTATTCGGCCCACCCTTCAAAGCCGTCGGGAAACAGAGCCAGCCACTTCTGCGTGCCGATCTGCTCGCGCTGCACGGCTTCGGTGCTGCCCCAGGCAACGGGAATATTGCTCAGCGGGGCCGACTTCAGGTAGTCGTTGGGCGCGATGGGGGTTTTGGCGCTGCTCTGGTACGCGGAAATGGCAGCCGCATCCGTAACGCCCCACTGCCGCAGCGAGTTGGCGATGCCGTTCATGTAAAAATCCTTCGCCGTTCCGCCCATACTCCAGCCGTTGAGCGCACCTTCGGCCCGCAGAAAATACGATTCGGCAGCAGCCATCACGTTCTGGGACGTCGCCAGCCCGGTCGACGTCCAGCGCTGACCCACGTGGGAGTTGTTGTCGGCGGTATTGATGGTTTCGGTCAACTGCGTGGTGGTCAGTCCGTTGCGCAGCCCTTCGTAGGTGTTGGTTTTCACGGCGGGCAGGAAATACGTCGGCAGCCGGGGATCTTCATAGCCTTTCAGCACCGATTCCATGGCCGCGCTCATCCGAAATTCGTTCCAGTCCGACATGATCGAGAGACCGTTGCCATCGTTGCCTTTCGTGCTGCGGATCACCAGCGCGTCGTCGTCGGGGCTGGCTGAAAATACGCCCCCGGCGACCGCTGCTTCCGCTTCGGTTTTGGCGCGGGCGGGGTCTACCTTAGAGATGCGCAGGGCCAGCCGGAGCCGGAGCGTGTTGGCAAACTTGATCCACTTGCTTACGTCACCGCCGTAAATCAGGTCGAAGGTGCCGTACGGTTTATCATTCGCTTTTGCTTTCAGCACCGTTGTGGCAGCCGCCAGCCGCTTGAAAAAATCGTCGTAGATTTTATCCTGCGCGTCGTAGGCAACCGAGGTAGCCGGTTCGCCCGCCTTAAAGTAAGGAATCGGCCCGACGTAATCCGTCCAGCGGTGAAACGTGTAGACCCACCAGATGCTGGCCAGCGCGTACTCCGCCGAATTGGCATCCGTGCTTGTCATGATGGTCTTTAGCTGGGGTACTACCTCCGTATACATCTGGGTCCAGGGGCCTTGCAGCCAGTCCATCCGAATAACAAAGCGGTCGGAGGGGAAATACGTGGCTACGCACGCGAAATACTGGGCGTACTGATCCGAGAACAGGTTTTCGCCGACCTGATAGGTGTACTGGCTCAGGATACCGGCCGACTGCGCTTTCGAGAACAGGTATGGAATTTCGCCCGTGCCGATGGTGGTTATTTTGGTTTTGTTGGTGTTGATGTCGTCAAAATTCTTGGTGCAGCCAGCGGCCCAGAAGAGGGATGCCGACAGGCCAGCCGCCACGAGAGTTTGCCGTAAACGCGCTTTATAGGAAATCATAGCTGACAGTGGTTTCGGGTTAGAAGGAAAGTTTCAGATTCAGGCCCAGGCTCCGGTTGGAGGGCAGCGTACCGTATTCGACGCCCTGAAAATTGCCGTTGCTCAGGTTCATGTCAGGGTCGAACCACATCGTCCGCTTGCCAATGCCCGGAATGTCCAGGAGCGACTTGCCCCGGTAAATCCAGAGCAGGTTGCGGGCCACGAACGATAGCCGGGCCGACTTGATAAAGAAGTTTGACGGTACAGGAATAGTGTAGCCCAGCGATAGCTCCCGAACCCGGAAATTGGTGGCATCGTAGGCGAAAAATTCACCCCAGCCGTAGCGTTTTCCCGACACGGTCTGCCAGAACTGTTCAGCCGTGATGGCCTGCGTGTTGGTGCGGCCTCCCTCCTCGACGGTTTTGCCGTCGGCACCCGTTACCCCCGCCGTAACCGCTGGCAACACCCAGCCGCCGTCACGCTGCTGAGCGGTCACTTCGGGAATGCCACTGAACGCCAGATTCATTTCGGTACCCGACACGGCAATCCCACCGACCCGGCCATCGACCAGCACGCGTAGCGAAAAACCTTTGTAGGTGAACGTGTTGGTGAAACCCAGCAGCATTTTCGGGTTGAAGTTGCCGATGTATTCCTGATTCTGGGTCGCAATGGGCAGGCCGGTAGAGGCTACGGACGTTGCTCCACTGGGTGCTGTTACCACTTGAGATGACGTAACGAACTGCCCCGACGCATCGCGCTGCCAGCGATAGGCGACCATATCGCCGTACGAACCGCCTTCCTGCACAATCGGCGACGCCGACCGGCCGTATCCACCCGACAGGAAAGCGGTTTTGATGTCGGGGGAAAGGCTGACGATTTTGTTCCGGTTCAGGCCCATGTTCAGGGTTAAGTCCCACGAGAAATCATTCGTTTTGATGGCCGTCCCGTTGATGACCACTTCGAGGCCCATGTTGCGGATGTCGCCCGCGTTGATGTACTGACTGCTGAAGCCCGAAGCGGGGGCCAGCCCTAATTGTAGCAACTGGTTGATCGAGTTCGTTTTGTAGCCCGTGACCGAGAAGCCGATCCGGTTATTGAGGAAGCGGGCGTCGATGCCAATTTCGACGCTCTTCGTGATCTCCGGTTTCAAGTTGCCGATAGCCTGCGTACCATCCCGGCTGATAAACCCGTTTGCAGCGCCCTGGCTATACGAATAATTCGTTTGCAGCAGATACGGCGAAGCTCCGTTACCCACCTGCGCGTACGACCCGTTGATCTTCAGAAATGACAGCGGCCCCGAGAGTTTCAGCAGGTCGGACAGGACCACTGATGCCCCCACTGACGGATATTGGAATGAATACGGCTTCGGCAGGGTAGACGACCAGTCGTTGCGCAGGCTGGCGTTGAGGAAAATAGCGTCCCGCCAGGCCAGCGAAGCCTGCCCGAACAGCGACTGAGTTTCCACCCGCGAGTAATCGTCGCCCACGCTTAGATTGGTACCAAAATTCAGGTTGTACCGGTTCGGCACGTTCAGCCCATCCGCCAGGACGTTGGTCGCTTGGTAGCGCGTGTCCTGAATGATGCCCCCCGCCTGATAGTCGAGGGTCAGGTCAGCGCCGATTTTGTTTTTTCCCTCGATCAGCACGTCGTACCAGTTTTGGGTATTGACGATGTTGTTCCGGGAAAATTTACCCCCCGCCTGATTGGCCCACAGAATCGTCCCCTGCGAATAGCTTTCTTCGTTTTTGTCGAAGTACTTGTCCAGGTTGGCCCGCCCCTGAATACTCAGGAAGCTGGTTAGCTGATACCGCGCCAGCACGTAGCCGATGAGCCGGTCGCGGGACTGGTTGATGGCCGTCTGGTTCACCAGCCAGTAGGGATTCTGGTAGATCGACGACAGCGTCGAGGGCCAGGCCGTCGGCGTCGGCAGGCCGAAGGCGTTGGGGGCAGCGTAGTTCTGAGCCGTACTCAGACCGACGTTTCGGGGAATCTGGTAGATATCGATCACCGGGGCATTTTCCTCACCCGTCCGGGGCTTGTTCATCACCGACTGATTGATGTAGGTTATTTTGGCATCGGTCGACAGCTTCGAGCTGATCTGGTTCGACAGCCGCAGGTTGATGGTGTGCCGGGTCAGGTCGTTACCGGGTACGGTGCCTTGCAACGCGTTGTTGGTGTACGACAGGTAGGTCTGCGACCGCTCCGAACCGCCCGAGACGCTGATGGAGTTATTGAGGCTCACAGCCGTTCGGAAGAAATCCCGGATGTTGTTGGGCTGGGCCGAATACGTATCAGCCTGACCGAGGTAGTTGGTGTACGCCTGCCCGGTTAGGGCCGCTCCCCAACTGGCACCCACGGCGGGGTCCAGTTTTCCGCCGACGCCCTGACCGTACTGGTTCTGCACGAACGGCAGCGCAAACGGTTTGTCGACCGATACACCCGAATTGATGTCGACCGATACGCGACCGGCTTTTCCGCGTTTTGTGGTAATCAGAATAACCCCGTTGGCCGCCTGGCTGCCGTAGAGCGCAGCCGCCGAGGCACCACGCAGCACGGTTACGTTTTCAATGTCGTCGGGGTTGACGTTCGACGCGCCGTCCGAGTTGGCTACGCTGCCGAAGTCGCTGGTAGCCTGCCCAAACGTGCTGTTGTTGATCGGAACCCCATCGACTACCATCAGGGCGTTGTTTGATCCCTGAATGGACCGGTTGCCCCGCAGCACAATCCGAGAACCTGTACCCGGTCCGCCCGACCCCTGCGTGATATAGGCCCCGGCAATCTTGCCCTGTAGCGTATTCAGTACGTTTCCGTCGCGCACTTCGTTGATCTGGGCTGGTCTGATCGACTGCGTGGCGTAACTCAGGGCTTTGGCTTCTCGCTTAATACCCAGTGCCGTTACTACCACTTCGCCGAGTACCCGGTCGTCGGTCGACAGGGTGACAGTTAGCTCTGACTGACCCGCCGACAGGGCCGCGTCTTTCGATACGTACCCGACCGACGATACTGTTACTACGGCATTGCCGGCTGGCACCGACAGTTGAAAGCCGCCAGTCGCATTCGTCGTCGTCCCCCGCGTGGTGTTTTTTATCACTACGTTCGCGCCGGCGATCGGCTGGTTCTGCTCGTCGCGCACGGTACCGCTGATCGGGCGATCCTGCGCCCTGAGCGCCCCGACTGTCAGCAGCAAAACCAGCAAACAGGATAGTATTTGTTTGTACATAGTGGTTAGCTAAAAGTTAAGTGAATGAGACAAGTAAAAAACGAAAAACTGGCAAAGCGATAATTGTCAAAATTTTAATTCATATACTTGGATATATACCAAATTTTATAGCTGTTGTGGTGCCCGCCTGTCTGACATACCGTACTGCTCCGGTGTGCCTTCAAGCACCTTTGTACCTTCATCGACGGTGATAATGTGCGCGCGCCCCCCCTGCTGTTCGATGGCTTCGGCGACGGCTTCGGGGTGTTGGGGCGCGTAGGCAAACATGCAGCCCCCTCCGCCCGATCCGTTGATTTTTCCACCCAAGGCACCCGCCGTCAAAGCAGCCGCTAGCAGCCGGTCGATTTTCGGAGTCGAGATTCGCTTGGCCTCCCGCAGATTGTCCTGATGGCGGGTCAGCAACGCACCGAAGTAGCGGTCGTCGATGCTGGTCATATGTAGAATGTTCAGGGCCTCACGCAGAATGTCACGGTCCGACAGATTGCCCCGGAGCAGGCTCAGTTCATCGGCTGTCAGCAGGTGCCGGTAGTCGGTGGCCGATTCCAGGGGTGCTTTATGCAGATCGAAGGCCGGGTGGTACGCCTGAATTTTTTTCACCACATCCAGCATCCCGAACTTCACGTGCCGGAGCAGGCCGATGGTGTTTTTGGGCTCGCCCGAATCGCCCAGCACGAACGAACCCAGCCCGGTTGGCGGGAACGAAACAACCCGAATTTCTGGGGTCGATTCTAGGTAGATGATGCCGCCGATTGCCGTGGCGTAGTGGTCCATCATGCCGCCCGGCTCGCCAAATTCCAGCACCTCGGCCGCATAGCCCAGCTCGGCTAATTCATGCGCCGAAAACACGCGTGGTTTATCGGCCAGCTGACTCAGGATGTTCAGCCAGGTAATTATAAGGGCCGACGAACTCGATGTTCCGGCGTTGATCGGGATCGTCCCTGTAACCCGGGCATTTATGCCGCCCGTAAACCGCAGCCCTTCTCTGTACAGTACGTTGCAGGCCGACCGGAAATAGTCGCGCGGCTGTTCGTAACGCAGCGGGAACTCAACCGTCGAGAAACGCTCTTCGCGGCCAATATCGGGTAGAGCCAGCCGAATTTCGGGCTGGTCAGTCGGCTGCGCGTCGATGGAAACCCGCCGGGAAATGGCTGCTGCGATGACGGGTAATCCCAAATAATCCTGGTGTTCGCCAAACAGGCAGATACGGCCGGGGGTAGATGCCAGGAAGTGTTGTGCTAGCATAACGTAGTGAATTTCTTGGTTAAAACACATCGTTGAGGCCGAAAATAGGCTTGTTGGTTTTCCACTTCCCCCGGGTGAAATCCGGGATTTCGACGGGTTTACTACCGCCAGCGATGGACCGTTCGGATAGGGGGCTAACGGCACTCCAGACGGCGGCATCGTACACGTCGATGGGCGGAGCAACCCGTTGTTTTACAGCCTCCACGAAAGCCCGCAATACGAAAAAGTCGATGCCGCCATGCCCCGCGTTCTCCGCCAGCGCCCCGTGCTGTTTCCACTGCGGATGATCGTATTTGTCCTGATACGGCTGAAACGGCTCTGCTGTGTGGGCTTTGGGGCTGGTGCCTTCCAGATAAATCGAATCGTTGTCGTCTAGCCAGATGCCTTGCGTACCCTGTGCCCGAAACCCCAGCGAATAGGGGCGGGGTGAGTTGGTATCGTGGATGATCATGATGTTTTCGCCGTTGGCGCACTCAATCATGGTCGTCACGACATCGCCCAGCTTGAAATTTACCGCTGCATTCGGGTGGTTGGGGCCGCCCTTGTCAACTACGTGTTTGTGCAGCCCCCGCGACTTGGTCGCCATCGAAGTGAGGTGTGTAAATCGATTCCCCCGGTTGATGTTGAGCCACTGCGCTACCGGCCCTAGGCCATGTGTCGGGTACAGATCCCCGTTGCGGTCGACGGAGTGCTGCGTACGCCAGCGAGCCTCTGATATCGCTTTGGTCCCAAACTCGACGCCACCCCCGTACACTTGCTGACCATTGTTGAATTTCACCTCCCGCAGGTCGTGCTGATAGCCGCAGTGGGCGTAGGTCATCTCGCCGAACAGCCCTTGCCGGATCATGTTGAGCACGGCCATTACGTCGCGCCGGTAGCAGACGTTTTCCAGCAACATGCAGTGCGAGCCGGTTTTCTCAAACGCATCGACCAGATCCCACGACTCCTGCAACGTTACGGTAGCAGATACTTCGAGCCCGGCGTATTTTCTGGCGTTCATGGTAGCCACGGCCATTGGCGTATGCCATTCCCAAGGCGTTGCAATGATGACCCCGTCGATATCATCCCGTTTCAGCAGGTCCAGAAAAGCCTCATCGCCCTTCGTGTAGGCAGACGGTATTTTCCGTCCTGCTTTCGTTACCAACGCATTGGCTTTGGCAATCGCAGCGGGGTCGATGTCGCAAAAGGCCGTTACCTGAACGTCGTCGCGGTACAGGGCCTGCTGGAGATGGTTACGGCCCCGTTCGCCCAAACCGATAAACGCGAGTCGGGCCACGGCGGAGGCCGGGGCGTCAGACGGGTGCTTGTCAGCAGTGCCGATGGATGCCGTTGACAGCCAGGATGGCATAATCGGCACGGCCGCCCCGGCGATTGCAGCAGACCGTAAAAAAGTACGACGGGTCGTCATGGATAGTAGTAACTAGTCGAGGCTAGTTTGCATTAGTCATGAAAAAAGAAGGGAATGTAGCTTTTTGGCGGCTGCGGGGCACCCGTGTGGCTTGTCGACTTTGAATGGCTGATCGCTGTAAAGCCTGCGCAATCGTTTGTCATGGCCTGTGCAATCGTTTGTCTCAACCGGGCATTATTTTTCGTAATCCGACTGTTACCTTTAGTATCTTTTACTGATCCGGTTTTCGATGAAAGAAACTATTACGATTAAAGAAATAGGCCGTCGATTACATATATCACCCTCGACGGTGTCGCGCGCCTTACAGAACAGCCCACGTATCGGGGCAAAGACGAGGCAGGCCGTGCAGACACTGGCTGAAGAGCTTCAATACTTCCCCAATGCAACTGCCCGGAACTTACGGCGCGGTAAAACGGGGGTTATTGCCGTTGTGCTGCCCGAGATTCGGGAGAACTTCTTTTCGGAAATAGTGAATGGTATCGAAGAAATTGCCTTCGCCAATCATTCGACGGTAGCCCTGTACCAGTCGCATGATCGCTACGAGCGGGAAAAGCGCATTTTAGAAACGCTGGCTTCTAATTACGTCGATGGTGTGCTACTCTCCGTAGCCACCGAATCCCGACAGTTTATCCATATTCAGCGGCTGCTTGACCAGGGATTACCCATCGTTTTGCTGGATCGGATTCCGCCGGGTATTCATACCCACCAGGTTGAGTGCGATATGGAAAAGGGGGCGTATGCTGCTACGAAATGGCTGGTTAACCGGGGTTGCAAGCGCATTGCTCTGCTCAATGGTCCACAGACGCTGGTTGCTAGTGAAGAACGCTACCGGGGCTACATCAAAGCACTGATCGATGAGCAGCTACCCGTAGAAAGCTGTCTGGTCAAACGGGTCGATCTGGTTAATACAGACGTCGCTGAGAAGATGAAGCAATTGCTGAAAACGGCCCGGCCCGATGCGGTGTTAGCCTTCAATGATTATGTGGCGCTGGATGCGATGCTGGTCTGCCGCAATCAAACTGAACGGGTGTATCAGACCATGCCGTTCGTTAGCTTCGCCAATCTACCCTTAACGTCGTATCTTGAACATCCCCCGCTGGCTTCTGTTGAGCAGCATCCATACAGAATGGGTTTCACAGCCGCCGACATACTGTTGAAAATTATTGGTGGAACTGTTCAGACGACTACAATACAAAAAATTGTTTTAGAACCGGATTTGGTTGTAAGAGCCGCAGCCTATATCGGGGAATGAATTTCGGTGGCCGGTTTGGGTGCGCAGCTTTACTATGAATGAAACCACTGGTAATCAGCTTTTGCCTAAATATATATCGGGCCGCCGTGCGGTTACTTACCGTATAAATTTGTACGTTAGGAAAAATGATCTCTTATCGAGTAGCGTACAATGCATCAGCTTTATTGCCACTGATCGACTAGTTTTCGGTTGCTACTTCTACCACTTGAAAACATGCCGATGATTGTTTGTCTTACCAAGTAGTTGACCTCCTCCCAGTAAACTGAGCCAGTCTAAAGTAGAGAGGCCGGACGATTTGAAGCCTACCCATTTCTTGGACCACTCAGCGGTTGAGGATCGGACGGTCATTTGTCATTTTCTTCCCTTCTGTCCCCACTTGATTTGGCGTGAGTCCGCCTAGGGAACTGTGGGGTCGAAAGTCATTGTACTCTTCACGCCATTGCTCGATCTTCTCTCGGGCATCCTCCAGTGAGAGAAACCAATGGGCGTTCAAACACTCATCCCGAAAACTTCCGTTAAATGACTCAATAAACGGATTATCCGTGGGTCTGCCAGGCCGAGAGAAGTCCAAGGTCACCCCGTGCTCATAGGCCCACAAGTCTAACGCTTTTGAGATAAATTCGCTACCATTGTCCACCTGAATACGTTTCGGCACCCCGGCAAACTCAACTCGCAGCCGATCCATAATAGCTACTACGTCGGTTCCTTTCAACGATTGGCCCACGTGAATGGCCACGCACTGACGACTATAATTATCCACTACAGTTAAGGCCCGGATTTTACGGCCGTCAAAGAGCTGATCGGCTACAAAGTCCATGCTCCAACACTGAGCAATACTAGAAAGCTCTATTCGATCTAGCCGATGAGCTGCTGCCCGCTTACGTCTGGGCCGTTTGTTACGCAGATTTAGGCCTTCCAGGCAGTACAAGCGATGAATCCGCTTATGATTGTCTCGCCAGCCTTCTCGTCGAAGCAAGGTAGCGATACGGCGACTACCATAACGCACACGAGTCTGTGCGATGTCACGAATCCGCTGGCGCAGCACTGAATCATTACGTGCTTTCCCTTTATAAAACCAACTTGATCGTTGCAGCAACAGCACCTTGCAGGCCCGCCGGTTGGAAACCCGATAGTCGTTCATCAGGCTCTGGACCAGCCCCCGGCGTTGAGCGGGCCTCAGAGCTTTTTTTTGAGTACATCCTGTAGCATCTGTTTGTCTAGGCTCAGATCAGCGACCAATTGCTTTAACTGCTGGTTCTCCTCTTCAAGCTGGCGAAGTCGCCGTAGTTCAGGTACACCCAGACCACCATACTTTTTCTTCCAATTATAAAACGTGGCTTCGCTAATACCCATCTTACGGCAAACTTCGGCGACAACCGTTCCGGTGTCGGCCTGACGAAGGGCAAAGACGATTTGCGCTTCAGTGAATTTTGACTTTTTCATCAGCGATTGATTGGTTGTTACATTACCGAAAAATCGCTCAGAGTCTCTACTTTAGAACGGTCCAGTTTAATGGGAACAGGTCACTACAGCGTACTAACGCATATTACTAGAGGTAATTCCCTAACATACTCTTATGGTATATCAAAAGTCCCATCCGTTACTCTTCTTCTTTTTCAATGAAGGTTGAGCGGTTTGCCTAGCGTTTTTCGCTGCCTTGTAAGCCGCTGCATCCTGTATATCTACGCCAAATTTGCGCTTGATTTCGGCTAATATAGTGCTATTCTTATAAGACTCAGGGTAGGCTTCAGCAATGCTATTAATAAACTGCTGGAGGGCATACTGCTTCTTATCGGTTGCTTTCCTGACATTATTGTCAATTTTGTTGGCCAAGAAATGAGACTTATCATATCCATTAACATACGCTCCTACATTCGGTATCATATCATCTGGTTCGGGCGGAAAGTGTTTTAGCCCATGTCCATCAAATAGGCCTATCAAGTGTTCCGTAATTTTACCCGCCTTGTTGATAAAGCGTGTATCACCATCACCAAACACTTTTTCACCACAGAGTTCATAGTTTTGCAGGAATTTACGGTGCTCTCCTTCCCTTCGTCCACCCGGTATACCACCAATTTCGATAGTCGCCATTGGTGTTACGTTCAAAAAATTAAGATAAGCAATAATACACGCTTCAAGGTGGTGAATCTGATCACCCATGCTCATCGACGTTATACTCATGTCGATCAAACGTTTAAGTTCGTTGTAGCCCAACACCAACGCTACCTGTTGCTTCTCATCAATAATTCCACTGTATTCCAGCAAATCGCTATCAAATGATTCCTGTGTCATACTGTGAAGCTTGTGGATGGCATCAGGAACCGACTGATTAACGAGCGAGTGCTTCACAGCATCTAAATGAACCACCCATGCAGTTGTGTGTGCTCCCATGGTATTGCTGAATGGGCTCTTGGTTCGTCCCTGAAAAACAATATCACCTATGGAGTTCTTGTCATTGAGTAAAATGGTAGTTTGCAGATGAGAGCCCCCCTGCACGATGTCAGATAGCCCAATGGCTCCGTGGTTGAGTGCGGCCTCTTCAATAGTTAGAATAGAATTACCTACTCCCCCTCCCTGCAACAGACTTACTACCGTGTTAATATCTATGTCGAGTGTATGATTCCAGAAATTTGTTTTCAGATCATCGGCTAAAAGATCCGGCGTAGCCATCTTGCAGAAATCATACGCATAAGGATAAGCTAGCCGAATCGTACGCAGGAAGTTGTCTAAAGCTAACGCCCATATGGTTTCTTTTGAATTAGATCCGGCAGCGAAAATACCAGGCGTTTCGGGGGCAAACATTTGCCACAGTGTGTTCCGAATAAGAGCTTTGTACTGATCAGTTGACGTGGTAGCAGACGATTTTGTAAGTAACTCTTCAAGCCCATGGTCGAGACCATCTAAAAAGATCTCTGCTTTAAGCTGAGCGGGACTCAAGGCCGTTAATTGCTCAATTGTTTGGTTGGGCCCAACATCTCCATGTACTAGATGCTTAACAGACGCTGCGTACTCAAAAAAATTAAGTGTTCCTCTAGCAACGCCTTCGCCATGTCCGGCCGGATCACCACCTGCTACAGTCGAAAGCGGCAGATAATTAACGTACGTTAAATACTTATTTATCGCGCTACGCAGATGCTGTAAGGGTGTATGGTAGTTAGTTTCATCGAGGGTATCCATAGAATCCTTTTCTAACACAGCAACTTCGCTGGCTAAATCTTTTGAAGCCTGGCCTAGCTTGTCTTTATGGGAGTCTTCAAGGAGTCCTTTTGCGTTGAGAAGTGGTGAGTCTTGCTCGGACTTAGCCATTTCAATAAAATAGCCAATTGCTTCCTGAAGCTCAAAACCAATCAGATGCCTTCTAATCATATCGATGTGTGTAACCCAAGCTGTCGAATGAGCCCCCATCGTGGCAATAAACGGTGAAGGGGTCCGTCCACCAATTATCACATCGTCAATTTTGAAAAATTGGTCAATATCGCTCCATTCGCCAGTGATCTTACTTAAAACCTGCGTTCCAATAGCATTGGCCTTATTTGTCGTCTGGCGCACAGCGAGCACGCCCTGGGGTTGAAAGGTGGTACCTGGTACTGCCCCAAAGCTAGTTGTCCCCGAAGAAGATGGAGAACTATTGCTACTCGTTGAACGAGGGCGTTTTTGTTTCTTTGATAGTGACATAGGAAGAGAGACGCTGTATGCAAAATACAGCGTCTGTTAAGCGCCCCTGAACATTTCAAACAAACGGTACATTTTAGATCATATACTATTGACAACGAAGAAGTTGAACTTTAGTTAAGCCGTTCAGCAAATGGCTTCAGATTGGACTCAGTTATTTTATGCTAACTATACTGTACCAAATAACAGGCTGAAGGTACTGCCCTGTCCTACGGTAGAATGGAGTTGAATGCTGCCTTGGTGTAGCTGCATGATCTGCCGCGACAGGCTAAGGCCGATGCCGCTACCATGTTGCTTAGTTGTGAAAAAGGGAATAAAAATCTCGTCGATAAGGTCGTCGGCAATACCCGGCCCGTTGTCCGTTACAGAAACCAGCGGGCGGTTATCGTCGTTGCGCGCTGCGGTGATGGCGAGTGTTGGGTTGGACTGATTACGCAGCGCGTCCAGCGCGTTGGTAAGCAGGTTGATGAGTACCTGCTCGATTAACACCGGGTCGGCCAGTACGACCAGGTCCATGTCCGGTACAATGACGTCCGGGTCGATGCCGCGTTGGGTGAGGGTAGGCTCGAACAGCGTCAGTACGGCTTCGATCAGGTCGATGATACGAACCGGCTGAAGCGACGCCGTCGAGAACTTGCTCAGGTTCCGATAGGTCTGCGAAAACTGGAGTAAACCCTCACTGCGATCGCGGATAACACCGATACCTGTCCGCAGCTCATCTATAAAATTCTGTTCTGTGTGTAACCGTTGGTGCAGTGTTTCCGCCAGTGACGCGATCGGCGCGATTGAGTTCATAATCTCGTGGTTAAGTACCCGCAGGATTTTCTGGTAGGCCAGTGCTTCGTTAGCCTCCAGCGCTTCGCTCATGGGTTGAAACGCAATCAGCCGCCAGCGCCCGGTCTCATCCGTGAAGGCCGTAGCGGATAATAGTACGGCCTGAGCGCCCACTTTGAACACCTTATTTTCACCCGGTCGCAGCGATAGCAATTGAGCGTACAGGGCCGGATTGCGACGCCGGAAACCGTCCAGTGTTTTGACGTACGGCACCTGAAGCAGTCGTTTCAGCGACTCGTTCATCCAGCCCACCGTCAGATCATTGTCGCGATACGACAGGATGCCTGTGTTGACCAGCGCCAGCACGTTCTGCAAATACAAATGCTGGGCTTCCTTTTCGCGGGTTAGGGCGCTGAACGTCTGATTGATCTGATTCAGCAACTGCCGCGCCTGCCGAACGGAAGTAGACGCGTGAACGGCGCTCAGATTACTCGAAAAATCCTGGTAGCGGAGCGCATCCAGAAAGTCAGTTAGTTCACGATTTTGGCGATTCAGATAGTACATCAGTTCCCCAACCTGTCCACCCACCACCAATAATGCCGGCAGCCAGTAAACGGGTTGCCGGGTCACCAGGGCGTAGGCTAGTCCGGTCAGGGTAAGCAGTAGTAAAATCGCGCGCAGGGGAAGGGCGAAGTCAGACGTATTCATCTCACAAATCGTATTTACCCAGCCGCCGGTACAGCGCCATTCGGGTGATGCCCAGCTCTTTGGCGGCCTTGGTGATGTTGCCGTGATGTTTGTCGACGACCTTCTGAATCGTCCCTTTCTCCAATTCCGCTAGCCGGGTTGTTTCCGGCCCGGCAGTCAGGGTCGTTTCAACCGATGAGAACACCAGGTCTTCGGCGGTCAGCACCTCGGATTCGCTCATCACAACGGCCCGCTCCATCGTATGCTGAAGCTCCCGGACGTTGCCCGGAAACCGGTAGTTTAGCAGCCGTGCCAGGGCTCGCCCTTCCAGTCGGGGGGTAGGTTTCCCGTATTTAGCCGCGTACTGTTCGAGGAAATGTGCCGCCAGCAACCGAACGTCGTCTCCGCGGTCGCGCAGGGGGGGGAGCGTCAGCTCGATGGTGTTCAGGCGGTAGACCAGATCTTTCCGAAACCGGTCGGTCTGTACCAAGTGCTGAAGGGGCGCATTGGTCGCCGACACCACCCGCACATCGACCGGAACCGGCGTGTGACTACCCAGCCGCGTGATCTGTCGCTGTTGCAGGGCCGTTAGCAGCTTTGTCTGCCCGGCCAGCGACAGGTTACCGATTTCATCCAGAAAGAGCGTGCCGCCCGCTGCCGCTTCAAACCGCCCGGCCCGATCCTGCCGGGCGTCGGTAAAGGCCCCTTTCACGTAGCCGAACAATTCGGATTCCAGCAGCGGCTCGCTCAGTGCCCCCAGATCGACGCCGACGAATGGCTGACTGGCCCGCATCGACTGGGCATGAATCAGCCGGGCAACGACATCCTTACCCGTACCGTTCTCGCCCAGAATCAGCACGTTGGCATCGGTGGGAGCAATTTTCTCGATGGTACGGCGTAGCGTCTGCATCGTCGTCGACTCGCCGAGTAGGGGTGATACCGCCGGTTTGGGTAACTGACTGTACGATTTGTTGGCGAGCTGGCGTCGGGTCAGGGCCTCGTCCAGCGACGCCAGTAGGTTGTCGTTACGCCAGGGCTTAACAACGAAGTCGGCGGCTCCGTCTTTCAGGCCCCGGATGGCCAGGTCAATGTCGGCGTAGGCGGTAATCAACACCACCGCCGAGGCTGGCGCCAGCGTACGCAGTTGCTGAAGCCAGTAAAGCCCTTCGTTGCCGGTGTTGACCGACCGGTGGTAATTCATGTCGAGCAGAACCAGGTCGAAGGTCTCCTGCCGGAGCAGCGCCGGTAGCCGTTCGGGGTTCTTTTCGGTCTGAACAACCCGGACTTCAGGACGCAGCAGCATGGCCATCGACGTCAGCACATCCGTGTCGTCATCCACCACCAGCACCGACGCTTTTTTGAGTAACTGTACCGCCATAGGAAAGCACATAGCCCGCTGCTCAGGCCATAACCGAACCGACAGGCACCGGCTTGAGCGTTGGTCGAAAGCATCTATATTTGACTGGAAAGATACAACATCCAGCGACGTTGCCCGACCTGCCGTGATTGAACTGCGCCACATCCAGAAAACCTATCCCTCGGCCGCGCACGAAACGGCGGTGTTAATGAATCTATCGCTTGTGGTTCAAGCGGGGGAGTTCGTGGCGATTATGGGGCCGTCGGGTTGCGGCAAATCGACCCTGCTGAATCTGCTGGGACTACTCGATGAGGCTGATAGCGGCCATTATCTGTTTAACCAAGCCGATGTGACACACCTGTCGGAGCGGCAAAATGATCTGTTTCGGCATCGGCATATCGGCATCATTTTTCAGCGCTTCAACCTGATCGATGAATTGAGTATTTACGAGAACGTAGAGCTGCCGTTGGTGTATGCGGGGATGGCTAGCCAGGAACGAAGCCGGCGCGTGACCGACCTGCTCGAGCAGTTGCGGCTGATGCCCCGCCGACACCACCGCCCGGCTCAGTTATCGGGCGGCCAGCAGCAGCGAACCGCCATCGCCCGGGCGCTGGCCGTCGGGCCGTCGCTACTGCTGGCCGACGAGCCGACGGGTAATCTCGACTCGGTAAACCGGGAAGCTGTTATGCGCCTGCTGACGGACATCAACGAAGCTGGCACGACAATCATTATGGTCACCCACTCCGAACTGGATGCGCTGTATGCCCACCGGATCGTGCGGATGCTCGACGGACAACTGACGGAGTGATACACACGACTGGCTTTCGATACGCGTTTGGCACGCTCCGCCGACATCCGACTTACGTCGCCCTGAATACGGTGAGTCTGGCGCTGGCCATTGGCTGCTGCCTGCTGCTGTTCTGGTACATCCGGTTTCATCGGGGCGTCGACCGGTACCACCGGCAGGCCGACCGCGTCGTACGGCTGGTAACCGAAGTGCATGAGCGTACGGTAAGCTACTCATCGGGGATTCCAACGCCCGTCGGGCCTGCCCTGCGTCAGGATATGCCCTGGCTGACGGCGGTGGCCATGGTGATCGGGCAGGAGTTCCGACTGATTCAGGTAGAAAGCCGGGCCGGGCAACTAACCGACAAGTTCACCGAAGCCCGGACGATGGCGTATGTCGAGCCGGATTACTTTCGCATCCTAGACTATACCTGGTTGAGCGGGTCGCCCGAATCGTCGTTGCGTCAGCCATTCGCTGCCGTCTTGACAAAGCGGTTGGCCCGTAAGTATTTCGGGACGGGCAATCCCATCGGTCGGCACCTGTGCATGAACAACCGGCTGGAATTGACCATCACCGGCCTAGTGGCTGACCTGCCGGACAATACCGACCAACCCTACGAACTGTTTGTCTCCTACAAAACGCTGGATTACTACGCCCACAACGGAACGGCGCTGGATCAGTGGGCTGGCATCAGCTCACCGACGCAGTGTTGGGTGTTGCTGCCAACCGCAGAGGCTGTGACCAGGCTGGAGCGGCAACTGGTTTACTTCCACCGAAAGCGACATCCGGCCAGTCTGGCTACGTACCAGTACCGGGTGTTGCCGTTGACTGCCCAGCATACCGCCCCCAACTACTACACGGGTATTCGGGGCGACGTGTTGCTGGTGTTAGCCATAATCGGGGGGCTTCTCCTGCTAACGGCCTGTGTCAACTTCATCAACATGGCCACCGCGCAGGCCCTGCGCCGGGGCCGTGAGATTGGTGTTCGGCGCGTGATCGGGGCCACGCGTCGACGCGTATTCTGGCAGTTCCTGACCGAGACAGCACTGATTGCCAGCTTGGCCGCGGGTATGGCGATCGTATTGGCCTATTCGTTTCTGCCCATCCTGCGGCAGTGGACACAAACACCGGTACCGTTCCGGCTGGACCTGGTCGACTGGGGGTTTCTGTTGGGGCTGGTCGGGCTGATTACCGGGCTGGCGGGTACGTATCCGGGCTTGGTACTAGCGGGGTTTAAACCGGTACGGGTGCTGAATGGACAGGCGACGCAGCAGCAGATTCAGGGACTGCCGCTGCGGCGGCTGCTGGTGATCGGGCAACTGGCGATCAACATGGCATTTGTCACGGCGGTCATCGTGATGAATCGGCAGTTGTCGTTCTGGCTGCAGGCCGACTCCGGTTTCGATGCCGACCAGCGCGTAACCTTCCCGGTATACCAGAACGGTAATCAGGACCTCGTTCAATTCCGGCGGGCGTTGCTGCAAATCGACGGGGTCGAGGCTGTCAGTTATAGCAGTAAGGCCCCCATTGGTGGTACGATCAACACGTATCCGATTCGATTCGCGGATCGTCCGGCAGTGGAGCCATACCAGCTGGTGACGATGGTCGTTGATTCGGCCTATGTACCGGTTTATGCTATTAAACTGCTGGCCGGGCAACAGTTACCGAACCGCGATACGGTCAGTGGCTTTTTAGTCAACGAAACCGCCGTGCGGATGCTCGGCTTCTCGTCGCCGGAGCAGGTGATTGGCAAACTATTAACGATTCCGTACAGGGACACGCTTACCAAGCCAATTATTGGGGTGGTAGGTGACTGGCGGCAAAGTGGTTTCAAAAGTCCAATTCTACCCACGGTACTGTTCACCAATCACCACAGCTTTAGCTTCTGTCATCTACGATTGGCAACCGGTCGAAAGGCCGCGATCATGGCCCGCGTACAGACCGTCTGGGAGCGCTATTTCCCCAACAATATCTACGGTGAGGTGCACCTGGACGTGATCATGACGAATTTCTACGCGGAGGAAGCCCAGCAACTCCGGTTCGTACAGCTGGCCGCGGGGGTAGCCATCGGTATCGGCTCCGTTGGTTTGCTGGGCCTGGTCATCTTTTTGACCAGCCGCCGGACGCGGGAGATTGCCATTCGGAAAGCGGTGGGTGCGTCGGAAGGGGCCATCGTCTGGCTTTTCCTGCGGGAATTTGCCCTCCTGCTGGCTATTGCGTTCGGGCTGGCCATACCGGTGGTCTGGTGGTTGATGAGTCAGTGGTTAAGCCGGTACGAAACCCACATCCCGTTCACGCCCGACCTGCTGGGACTGGGGCTGTTACTAGTGACGGTAACGACGTTGCTGACCGTGCTGGTGCATACGTTGCGAGCCGCCCGAACCAACCCGGCCCGTGCCCTGCGCACCGACTGAGCCTGTTCGTATCCGAACGATACGTGCTCGTTTTCGAACAGTTACAAAGGGTGTGCTCAGGGGAAGACACTGTGAGTGAGCGGCTTATATTTATGGTATGCGGCTTGATCTGGCTGAACTGTGCGATACAGTGCACAACACAGATCATGAAAATACTATTGATTACCGCTCTCTTCTGGTTGATTGCCCTGCGCTGTATGGGGCAGGCGGGTGGCCTGGCGGGGGTTGTTTTGACTGAGCGTCAGCAACCCGTCGCGTATGCAACCGTCGCGCTGCTGCAACCGGCCGACTCATCGTTTGTGAAAGGCGGTATCGCCGACTCCACCGGCCGCTTCACGCTGCAACAGCTGTCGGCCGGCGTCTATCTATTGCGGGTTACGGCGCTTGGCTATCAACCCTTTTTTAGTCAACGACTTACGGTCGAGACGGCAGCATCGCTCGTTGAGGTCGGGCGTGTGCAGCTTAGCGCCGACAGCCAGAACCTGAACGAAGTGACCGTTAAAGGCGAGCGGCCCGTGGTCGAGCGATCGATGGGCAAGCTAATACTCAACGTAACCAACTCGTTCTTTAAAACCGCCACCAATGCGCTCGACGTGCTCCGGCGCGCACCGGGGCTAATCGTTAGTCAGGATGGTAGTATATCCGTCAAGGGGCAATACGCGCCGGTCGTTTACATCGAAGGAAAGCAATTGCCGCTGACGGCCGACGAACTGCGGGGGCTGGCCGCATCCGATATTGAACAGATCGAGGTAATCAATAACGCATCGGCCCAGTTCGACGGCGAAACGCGGGCGGTCATCAACATCAAACTCAAACGCGACAAAACGCTGGGCTGGAAAGGAAGTCTGTACAGTGGCTTCCTGCAAAACCAACGCTACAGTGGGGGAGAGCTGGGCGGTAGTGCAACGTACAAAACCCGGCAGTGGTCGTACTACGGACGAATGGGCTACAGTATTACCAACGACTACCTGCTGGGGCTGGGGCATCGGGTGGTGCGAAGCGATACCATACGGACCGAATTTGTGACCGATTCGTGGTACAAGCGGACGGCTATGCCGCTGACCTACCAGTTCTCGGCTGACTTTACCCCCAACTTGGCCCACCGGTTCGGGCTGCTGGTCAAAGGCAACCGTACCGCTAATATCGACCGACTGACCAACCTGAATCAGCAGCAGGACTACCGGGCCAATGCGGTTAGCACGCAGTTGCTACAAACGCTTAACGTAACCCAGGGGCACAATCAGAGCGTGGCGCTCGACCTGAATTACAAAGGGACTATCAACGCCCGGGGCGACCAGTTAGCTGCCTTGCTGGACTATGCATCGTATGCAACGCAGAAGAGCCAGGACTTTCGGAACGATTATCGGACACCGGAAGGGAATGCCGTACGATCGCCGATGGTCATGACGGGGCAGTTCCTTAGTACGATTCACATTCGCTCGTTTCGCACGGATTACAGCCATTCGCTTGGTAAGGCCGGTAAGCTGGAAGCGGGCACCAAACTGACCTGGACGACGACCGACAGCGAGCTGCGCTACGACACACTGGCGGCTACCGGCTTCGTCTTCGACCCCTCGCGCAGCAACCGCTTTTTGTACGACGAAACGATATTGGCTGCCTACGGGCAGTGGAGCGGAACGATTGGGAAGGTCGAGTTTAACGCCGGTCTGCGCGTTGAAGATACACGCTCGACGGGCAACTCGCTAACAATGAACGAGGTGATCAATCGGCGCTATTTCCGCTGGTTACCGAGCCTGAATGTGCAATGGAAACTGAGCGAAGCTAACGTGTTGTCGGCCGGTTTCACCCGCAAGATGCGTCGCCCGGCGTTCTGGGAGTTGAACCCGTTTACGCTGTACGTCGATCCGTACATGTATACCGAAGGCAACCCCTTTCTGCTGCCCGTGACCAACAATACCGCCGACCTGACCTACACCCACCGCGCCGTTACGGTTAGTCTGAACTACCGACTGGATAAGGACGTGTTTGTACAACTGCCGATTCAGGATGATCGGACCAAAATCGTTCGGTATACACGGGTGAATCTCAACACCCAGCAACGGGCCTGGTTCGACGTAGCCGTTACCCACGCCCTGGCGCCCTGGTGGAAAACGCAGCATTACGCGCAGGTCCAGTACGCTCAGACGCGTTCGGCCTACCCGACTGGTGGGCAGATCGACGCGCAGGCGTGGAGCTGCTACCTGGATGGCCGGCACACGTTTACGGTAGGGAAAGGCTATACAATCGACCTGAGCTACTACTACAGTTCGCCCACCGTCGACTACATCTATACTGTGGCCTCCAACGGGAGCGTGTCGCTGGGGTTGCAGAAAAGCGTATTGGGCGGAGCGGGTAATCTGCAACTCAACGCCAGCGACCTGTTGAACACCTACCGGGAGCTGTTCTATGGGCAGTTCCAGAATCTGGACGTCTGGACGCTACAGAAGCGCAACAGCCGCCAGCTATCCATTCGATTCACCTATTCGTTTGGCCGCTCGACCTTTACGCGAACCAACCGAAACTCGGGGAGTGCCGACGAAGAAAACCGCGCCCGTTAATAACCATAAATTCCGCCTACTGATGAAAACCAGTTCCTTGTTTCAGTTGCCTGTTCTCCTGTGTATGAGCTGGTTGTCTGTCCGCGCACAGAATCGTACGGCCAACCTGTCGGATACCGACAAGATCGCTGGTCTGTCGAAATTCTGGTCCGAAGCGAGCTACAATTTTACCTATTTCGACAAAACGCGTATCAACTGGGACAGCGCCTACCACGCCTTCATTCCGCAGGTGCTGGCGACCAAAACCACCTACGACTATTACCGAACCCTCGAACGCTTCTGCGCGCTTCTGAAAGACGGGCATACGAATATCAACGCGCCCCAGTCGCTCTACGGCTATTCGACCTACGTGCCGCTCCGGTTCGTCCTGATCGATAAGAAACCCTATGTAGCCCGCGTGCTAAAGGGCCTGTCGGATAGCGTGCCGATTGGGTCCGAATTACTAACCGTTAACAACCAGCCAATTCAGTCGTATCTGACCACGGAAGTAATCCCGTACATCTCGGCGTCGACTGAACACGAGACGTGGAACACGGCGCTGACGGGTATATGGAGTGCCACGACGGATACATCAACGGTTTACCCTGTGACGTTCCAAACGCCTGCTGGTAAGGTCATCTCGTTCAACGCGCGGCTGTTTTCCCAGCGGGAGCGCGACGGGTCGCAGTGGCTGTTAGGCGACGGCAGCAGCCCGGCCAAATCGCAACTATCCCGATTGACGATGCTACCTGGCGACATCGCTCATGTCGAACTGAACAGTTTTGGTCGGGAGAAAATTCTCGACGAATTCAAAGCGATGCTCCCCCAACTCTACACAGCCAAAGGTATCGTTCTCGATGTGCGCCAAAACGGGGGCGGCAGCACGGGCATCGGGGCTGAAATTCTGAAGTATTTCACCGACGAGAAAAAGCTGGTCGGTTCGGTCTGGCGCACGCGGGAGCACCGGGCCGCATTTAAAGCCTGGGGTGATTACTACGCTACGCAGAAACTGGATTCGGCCGAGGCTAAAAGCGATTTCTACCAGCGGGCGTTGAAAACGGCCAAGGGCGACTTCTGGTACAAAGGCGATACGATGACCTTCGACAATTCCGTCCAGGAGCCCCGGTTACGTGCGCCGGTGGTCGTACTGGCGGGCAACAGTACGGGGTCGGCAGCCGAAGATTTTCTGATTATCATTCGTCAGTTGAAGTCGACCCGAATTCCGATTGTTGGTGAACCGTCGACGGGATCCACCGGTCAGCCCATGTCATTGTCCCTGCCCGGCGGCGGTTCGGCCCGGATCTGTACCAAACGCGATACCTACGCCGACGGCACCGACTTCGTTGGGGTGGGGGTAATCCCCGACGTGCTGGTCGCGCCTACCGTGCAAAGTCTAATCAGCGGTAAGGACGTGGTGCTGGAAAAGGCGGTTGCTGTACTCTCAACCAGTCGGTCTATCATCAAAAAAAAGTAAGCTAAAACCAGTCTTGTTATGAGAGATACACGCACCTTATTCCTGCTGAGCCTGCTGCTGTTCAGCGCGCCTTTGTTTGCCCAGCGTACCAGTGACGGCACCGTTGGTAGTGGAAAAATTACCGAAGAAACCCGTACGGTAGCCACCTACGACCGCTTGCTGGTTGATTACATACTGACAGTACGCATTGCCGAAGGAGAACCCGGGACGGTGGTACTTTCGGGTGAAGATAATGTCTTACCTCGCGTACAGATTGCCGTCAGCAACGGGGAACTAAGCGTGGGGTTGTCACGCCAAACCAAATTCAAAGACACCAAACCCGTTACGGTAACCATTCACCGGGCTGCTTTACGGTCGATACAGGCCAAAACCGCCTGTACAATTACCGCTGACGTACCAGTTGTGAATGATCAGCTTATCATCTCGCTTGGCGAAGCCAGCCAATTAACGGCCGATCTCGACGTGCAACAACTCACGGTCAAGCTGCAGGGGGCTTCGGCGGTAACGCTCCAAGGGAAAGTACGCAGTGCTAGTTTACAGCTGGATGGGGCCAGTCGTCTAACCGCTGAACAGTTACGCGTTGCCAAAGCCGACTTGACGTTGAATGGTGCCAGTCATGCTACTATTCATGTGACAAATAATCTATCAGCCTCAGCGGATGGCGTCAGCACAATAACTTATTCGGGCAGTCCGGTCATCGACGCGCAACGAACGGCAGGATTGTCGACCATTAAACGCGTGCCATAAAACTTAGTTTACGAAATAGATTAACTGGCAAGTTACTAGTTAACTAAGTAGGTAGTTGCACGAGGATTCTTACCAAATTTCGTAAGAGTGGCTGCGGTCAACGGTCTCACCGAGCGTCTAATATGTAGAAATAAGTTACCAATTTTTGAGTTCGCATTGCCGCTGGCTTTACAACAGACTATTAGGCCATTACAGGTTGAGTTGGTGAAGCTGGTTCACAACCGGTAAGCTCCATCTACTGTAGCTGCTTTACTTTATTATTACATAATCATTCGCGCTGCTCATGCCGCTTACCATTTGGCTTTATTGGTTCACTCTACTGGTAGCTAGCACAACCGACGGCTCGCCGTCCTTGAACAAATCGGCTCTTGATCCACTAATCCGCTGCTGGAAGCACCAAGTTCAACCTTTGGGTGAGCAAATTCTTCAAGCCCACTACCGACATCAGCGCGTCGAACTGGAACACAGTGCCCGACCCTGGCAACAAACTCCCTATCAAGCCACGGGTCTGCTGTGGATGAATGCCCAAGGGTTCTCTCAAAATGATACCCTTTTCAGCCCCACCCGGCAGAAGACCTACTTTGCCAAAACCCAGGCTGATAGGCAGGGCGTACTACTGCTGGCCCATGGGGAGACGACAGTCCGTCGCGCCAGTCAACCCGCCCAGTTCGAGCAACCCTTAACCCTGGCCCCATACTCCCCCTTGCTGCTGATCAGGCACGCTTACCAACGGCGACTTCAAGCAGATCCGGCTTTGAGCACGGCATCGACAGCCTGCTATACCATGCGAATTAACCAAAAAGTGGTTTGCCTCTTTATTGGCCGCAGCAGCGGCCTACTGGACTACGTGACCCTGCTAGAGGCTGACCCCATGCTGGGTGATTTGTTAACCACCATCACCTATCACCACTACACGACCTTAGGACATAGTCAGCAGCCTACTCAAATTACCCTGGACAAAGTCAATGGAAAACTGCACGAAACAATTCAACTCACTGACCTCAAGCTGATTCAGCAGGCACCCACCTTATTGGACCAAACAGCGGTCGATCCAATTCAGCCACCTCCGCCACCATTGGTCAGCATCCGGGCGGAAAAATACCGCGATCATATTTACTTGCTGACCCTGCCCCATACCGACGATCGCGTACTGCTAGTTGAGTTTGCGGACTTCGCTCTAGTGGCCGAAGCACCCCTGAGCAGTAAGAACGGCGAACTAATCTTGAAGCAGGCTCGTCAGCTACTACCCACTAAGCCCGTGCGCTACTTTGTTTTTGGTCATCACCACCCCCACTATCTGGGCGGAGTACGAGCCTTCATACACCAAGGGGCAACTATTTTATGCCCTCCCGGTGACGAAGACTACATAAAATACCTAGTTGAGGCCCCTCATCGGCTTCAACCAGATAGTCTGGCGCTGTCTAGCCAACCGTTGAAACTCGAAAAAGTCGGCCAGCACAAGGTGATTAGCGATGGTCACTTTCAACTGGAGATTTATCATATTGGGGCACAATCGGCCCACACAGAGGACTACCTATTCTATTATTTTCCGGCCCAGCGCCTGCTGTTTGAAGATGATTCGGTGTGGTTGCCCAAGTCGAGTAAACCAGTCCGGGTTAGCGATCGTCAGGTGGGCTTATACCGATCAATACAGCAACTGGGCTTACCGGTAGAGATGATTCTTCAATCTTGGCCCGTGGCGGAAATGGGCATTAAGACGGAAATCCCGTTCAGTGAATTAGCGGCTTCAGTCGACTCGAAGTAAGCGACTCGCAACAAGCAATACCCTTCAATAAACTAAGTTTAATGGGGGATACGTTCATAAAGCGAGATTTGAAGCAATGTCTAATTCACTGGAAGAATTTAGGGGTAGCAAGACTAGTCGAATAGTCACCAGATTTTGGGATGAACCACTCCCAATTCAGATCAGAAAATGCTGACAACCACTATTGATTGAACGAACTTAATGCCTTGTTTTACTGATTAATACGTTTAATTTCATCCCCTTTTTCAAAAACGTCTATAAAAGGGCTGAACTATAGGTTAAGTAATATACAATACAACAACCCGACTACAGACGCTTGCTACTAAATTTCACGCATTACACTACGTCGAGCATCTGCTTCAATTTTTTCATGCCTTTCAGGCGGTGCTGTGGGTCAAGTATGGTGTTGAAGAACATAAAATCGTGTAGGTCAAAGAAAGTCCGGTATTTTTGAATAAAGTCAAAGAAGAATGATACATCGCCGTAGGGTAACTTTCCTTCTTCACCTTGCTCCCGTGCAATCGCCATTGCTTTTTTCGAGGATGGGTGGCAAACGCCGACTAATACAGACCTGATCTGCGGGTGTCGACCGTGCTGGTCAAAAAACTGTCGGCGGAACAGATCGAGCCGATCCTTCGCTTCCGCCGTAAAATCCTGGCTTGTCCAGATGCAAAGATTAGTGCCATAAGCCAATGCGCGACGAAAACTGTTTTCCGAATTCCCCAGCGTCCAGAGTTCAGGAAGTAACCCTTTGAAAGGGGGTAGTACAACGCCGTCGGTGCGATAGTGTTCATCTTCATTGCGTAGCAACGATATGGTTTCATCTACCTTCCGGTCGAACTCCCGAACAACTTCCTCATTTTTCTTGCCTGTTGAATGCATGGCAATTGCTTGATAAGGCATACCATTGGCGAAGCCCAACTCAATGCGGTTTGGAAAAATATTATTATAGAATTTGAATGAGGACGCAATATGATAGGGATTATGAATGCACATCAGCGTTCCGGCCGTGCCAATGCTAATGGTTCGGGTGTGAGTTGCTAGGATCGGGAGTAGATTCAGCGGATTGTTATAGGCTAATGCTGGCATGGGCGTATGGTGTTCACCCAGCCAGAGCTTGTCGAAGCCCAATGCCTCACTGGCTACTATGTAGTCGATCATGTCCTTCAACTTCAGCATGCTGTTGAGGTGTGGCGACCGCTGACCAAAATCGATTAATCCAATTCGTATGGGTTCCATAACCTTAAGACGGGTGATGTCAGGCAGCTAATTGGAGGGCCTTATTGATGAGGCGCATAGCTAAGTTGCGTTCTGAGGACTCCACGCTATAGTTGTAAAGAATGAATTCGTCTATCCCGTAATTTTCCTGATACTCTAAAATTTTCTCCTGAAAGTAGGTTGGACAGCCCACTAAGTTCAGATAAGGGCCTGCTGACTTGAATTTTTCCGCTGTTCGCCGGGCCTTCTGCATGCTTTTGTCACAGATGAATCCAACGACAAGATTGACATTTGGGTAGTAACCGTGCGTGGTAAAAAAGTCATCGCGCAACTGCTGAAGCCGGTCCCGGTTCACTCCCTGCTCGGAGTGTTCGTGACAGATCGATCGAGTAAGATTAACTCTCAGTTTAATGACTCGCTCGTTAGATCGGTAAGCTGAGCTTGACAATGACCACACCTCCGGTGCATGTCCTTTAAAGGGGGGGACGACTAGGCCTGTACCGTCCCCGTACAGGTCATCATCATCTCGCAGATAATGGATTAATTCGGCGAATTTGTCTTCGAATACGCGGCCTTTATCCAGCACTTCCCGGCCGGTGGCGCAGCGGATAGTGTAAGCGCTTGGCTGGCCGTTGGCGATTCCCAAGTCTATACGATTACCATAGATGTTGTTAATCATCTTGAAAAACGTGGCGACATGATATGGTGAATACATGTTCAGCAGGACACCTGCCACGCCCACCCTGATTTTTCGGGTAGATGACGCCAGAACCGGTAACACTGCCTGCGGATTTGACCAGGCCAGCGACTTTTGTGAGAAGTGGTGCTCACTAATCCAATAACGGGAAAACCCCAAATTTTCCGCTAGCACCGTCGAATTAATGACGTCTTCCAGCTTAAGCAGGCTGTTCAGGCTATTTTCGCGAAAGCCAAAATCGAGTATTCCACAGATAGGCTTTTTCATGCTATAAGGACCTTAGGATAACAACCATATCTTTTCCCAGTAAGCGGGTTCCTCCAGCAGCGTATTCATCAGTACCAGGCCGGAACCTACGGAGCCTTCTAGAAAATAACTGGAGATATCCAGATATGAAGCATGCTCGTCTTCTTTCGTGAACTCATCAGCCGCGACATTCAACCAGTAGTTGTGCCCCTGTTGATACGCATCAACGCCAGAAATCCGTCGTAAGTAGTCGTAATAGTGTGCAATTCCAGTCGCGCCATGACAAAACAGTGAACCGTGGCATCGGGCGTGCGCTATGTCATTAATCGCAAGGGTAGCAAGACCAACTTCCGTCGCTTTCCGAAACCAGGCGGGTTCCTGAAGTATTGCCGCGGCTTTGTAGAGCAGGTGTGTTATATTCATATCGCCGTAGCACCAGCGCAGCCCCCCTTGATGACTGTGCTCTCCTGTAGGACAAACCTGATTATCCTGCACCAGCACCGTATTCGGGTAAAGTGCGTTGATTCCCGGTGTGTGGGCCCCCAAATTCTCCTGATTGAGAATAAAGCGGATGTAAGCGCGCACTAGTGAATCCGCCAGCGGCTTTTCAATACCGGCCTCAATCAAATTTAGCAATACCAGTACCGTCGCGGCCATGCCATGTGACAAGCCGAGGTTGATCTCACCAGGCTCGGCGCTCCTGTCCATATAGCCGTTTCTGATATAGGCCCCTTCTGGGTGAGCCTGTGTAATGGAGGCTAACGCATTGACATAGTCAGATAAGTAGCCAGATACGGCTGGGTTACGTTCCAGCCGGTAATAGAGATAGTGAAAACCACCTGTACCCCCATGCAAAAAGTCTGTATTCTGTTGCTGGATTTTTTTCAGCGAATAGTCGAAAACTTGCTGGTCGATGCGGCGTAGAAAATCATTGTATTCATCCTCAATGAAGCCCTCGTTAATCACGATCTCCAACGTCATACCTAGCCCGGCCAGCCCATTGGCCAGCGTTGGATTATTGAGGTCCGGTACCTGACCAGACGTCAGCTGCCGAAGTAGATTGCTGAGCCGCGCATATCCTTGCCAGGCATAGTTACGGTCCGACAACGCTCTCGATAAATAAAAATAATAGAGAATAACACCCAACTCGCCCCTTGATACATTGGTCAATTTGGGCGGATACGCAGCAATCAGCGCAGTGAGTTTAGCAAGCCGAGCGTTGATCTGCGTTATATAGGCAGCTTTATTAAGTGTAGTCAACGGGTAAAGACAAGGGTTAGTAAAGCCAGATCAAATCGTCAAAATTCAGTTTATTAGGATTTAGTGCTTTAATCAGGCCGCACCCAATCCCAATGATGCCCTCGCTGAAAGCCAAATTGGTATGCAGGTGCCACTGATTATAAGCAGCCCTAAACCCCGCGTACCCGCTAGACGAGTAACCATAGCGTAGAACCTCGGTATACCAAAAGTTGGCTGTCTCGTGCATACTTATCTCGCCGGTAAGTTGCCCAACTCGGTCGAACAGCAGTGCTAAGCCGGTCGCGCCAAAAAGAACGCTGGCATCCTGCACGCCCGTGTTACTTTCCTGACGGCGCGCGGTGCATGCTTTTAGCAAGGTAAGTCCATTTAGGGCCCACGTTTCGTTGGCAAAAACCGTCCCTATCCGTATTAGCATATAGCCAATGCCCATGTCTCCATAACACAAGGCTAGCCGGCTTTTGTGGGGCGATTCGACAATGTCAATAAACTGGTAGTAATCATTGAGTACACGATGGGCTTCCAGGAATCGGACGGCGTCGCTGATCGTCCGTTGCAGGCGGGTGGCCGGGTACAGCCCCATTTCAACGACCTTGGCCAGAAAAAGCAGGATAGCAGCCGAGCCGTGAGGAAAACTCAAATACGTGGTTACCGTACTTGGCTTCAGCTTAGACTGCCAGTAGCACCCTTTGTCAGATTGGATAGCGCTAGCTAGAATACCGTCTACCAGTTCAGCGATAATTAAACCCATACGTGCCTGATCGTAGCGGGCGCGCTGAAGAAAATACAGGCCGTAGCCAAGAGCCCCATTCACGAAACCGCCGATATGTTTTTGGCGAAGTTCATAACGCATCTTTTGGAGTAGAATCGTATCGATATCCTCTAAGAATACAGACAGATCCAAGTCCAGCACATCCGCTTCGACCAGATACTGAGCGACAAGACCTAATTCAGCAAAATCCTGCGGATAGCTTTTGGTCAGGTCGCCGTCGATCATATCGCATGCTTGAAAGAATGCCTCTCTGGCCCGGTCGACGTATTGCTGCTTCTCAGCGTGAACGCTATACAGATAGTTAAAAACAGATATGCCGAGAAAGCCCCGTGAAAAACCAAAACTTGTGAGTTGTTCTTGGTTCGCTTCGACGACCCGGTAAATCTCTCTGATTTTTTGGTCGGCAACATCAACGGAAAGCCCCGATTCCTGTACCACCATGATTCTGCCCATTTAGTTCATGGGCAAAAATGAACCTGCAGAGGGATCGGTGGGGAATATTATAGACGAACCGCTCAATTATTTCGACGAAGCCCCAATCGGGCGTAAACCGCCGGTTATTGCTATATATCCGCGAATCAGACAGTCAATTACCATCCATTAATGACGTTAGCCAATTCGTCGATGAAAGTCGCTGGTTCATATAAATTATTTACGCCACAATGCGCCGCCTTGCCAGTTTTGTAACGATTTCGTTCAGGGCCCGAATGGAATGGTGTATCCTAAAAAAACCATTAGTTAACCAATTTCAAAAATGAAAAAGAAAACTGAAGTCTCGAAACTCTCGCTTGACAAAGAAACCATTGCCCGCCTAAACGCAGAGCAACTTTCCAACGAGCAAACCCAGGAGGTACAGGGGGGGGCAACTGATTTTACATCGGGCGGCTCAAGCTGCTGTGCTGACGGAAGCGGAAGTAATTACACTTCCTGCGCCCGCGGTTAAGTTCTAATTCGCTTTATGCATTCAACTTGTGATGCGCTCTATATTGGCTTGCGTTAATATAGGGTACATTACAAGTTGATTTTATTTATAGTGGATCTACCATAAAGTTATACTGACTTAACTACGCTGCGTTATGTCAATCCTCCATCAAGGTTTTTTCCTCCTAAGACGTCCCCTGTTACCGTTAAATGTTTTATACGATTTCAACGAGCGTGTCAACCAGCAGCCCGAGCTATTCGAGCAGGAAATAATTCAGTTTGCCTCACAGCCGGCCATCCTCAATGCGATTTATGTGGCATCACCTGAGCTTTACTATTCATTTGTCGGGTATTTAGAGGGGAAGACCAAAACAGGAATCGACAAGCTGGCCAAAACGCTGTATAAGTACCTGATACGGATGACGTCCCGGAGTACCCCATTTGGCTTGTTTGCGGGTTGTGCTGTGGGTCGTATAGGCGACGAAACGCGGATCACGTTCGACACTAACATACCGTACTATACGCATTCGCGGCTGGACACGAATTACGTCGCTGAGCTAACGGACAGACTGCTGGCGAAGGACACCATTCGTCAGCAATTGAAATTCCACGTTAACACCAGCCTGTACCGTCTGGGCGATACATATCGCTATGTAGAAAGTTCGGTAAAGAACAAAAAACGACAATACGTACTGGCGTCAGTGGAACGAAGTGAGTACTTGGACAGAGTACTCAACCGGGCTCGTCACGGAGCTACTACGCGGGAGATGGCTGATGCAGTCGTTTCTGATGACATCACAATGTCGGAAGCTGAACAATATGTTGGGATAATTATCGATTCCCAGCTGGTTGTCAGTGAACTGGATGTAACCGTGACAGGTATTGAATTCTTTAACTTGTTGATCAACCGCCTGGATAGGATGGACGGCACGGCGGAAGACGTGTCAAACCTGAAAGCCATTGCTGCCTTATTGCAGACACTTAACCCCGGTGTCAAGCAATATCAACAGGTGGAAACGCTGGTTAAACGGCATTTTGTTACGACCGGTAGCAAAGACCTTGTACAGACGGATCTATTCTACAACACGCTTTCCTGCGAGCTTGGCGAACAGGTAATAAATACATTAGCAAAAGAATATAAGCAGATTGAGTGTCTCGGTAATCGTAAGGCACAGCCGGATCTGGATCAGTTCAAAAAAAGCTTCCTCGAACGCTACGAGCAGCGGGAGATGCCGCTGATGGAGGTGTTAGACAACGAAACAGGTATTGGCTTTGGCGTAGCGACTGCCGGCCGGGTTGATAACCTGCCGCTACTAGATGAGGTACAGCTACCTGGAACCGTTCGGCACGATACGACCGAGTGGGCTCCCCTAATAAAATTTAAGGAAAAGCTTTATCAGCAGGCAGTAGCTGAGGGGACGCAAGTCATCACACTTACAGACACCCTGTTGCACGAGCTGCGTAAAGAAGTACCTGTACTCAGCACAGCGCCCGATAGTTTTTACTTATTCGGCAACCTGATCGCTGATTCACAAGACGATGTAAACGCGGGAAATTTCAAGTTTGCGCTAAACGCCATGGGAGGTCCGTCCGGTATGAAACTGATTGGTCGTTTCTGCCATGGCAACCCCACGCTAACCAAGCAAGTTATTGAGGCCATGCAGGCCGAAGAAAATTTTGAGCCGGATGCTATCTACGCCGAAGTAACGCACCTGCCCGAAGCACGCGTTGGCAACGTGTTAATGCGCCCCCATTTTCGAACCTACGAAATACCTTATCTGGCAGGTTCGTCCTTACCGACTGAACAGCAAATCACACCGGATGATCTACTAGTATCAGTTTCTACCTCTGGCGAGTTGGTACTACGGTCAAAACGACTCAACAAACGCGTATATCCCAGACTAACCAACGCACACAAGTTTTCGAATGGCTTACCTATATACCGATTCCTGTGCGAACTGAGCTATCAGGCTTCCTACCAATGCCTAAACTGGAATTGGGGATTTTTGGCTAAAAATTCATTTTTGCCGCGCATTGAATATAAACACTGGCTTTTGAGCCGGGCAACCTGGAATCTGGACAAAGATATGTTTATCCGATTGCTGGGCAAGGATGCTGACTGCGTTAAGGAATGGCAAATGATCCGGCATGCGTTTGGCGTACCCCGCTTTGTTCAGCTTCAACAGGGGGATAGTGAGTTGCTGATCGATGGAGAATCAGCAATGGCGGTGCAAATACTGACCGACGCTGTTCGTAAATACAGCAAAGTCAGCCTTGTTGAATTTGTTGACGGTGGCGGCAAAGGGTTACTCAGCGACGGAGCTACCTGTTATGCCAATGAAATGATATTGCCGTTGCTGAACACGAAGGTAACCAACGTTAAGCCGTTTCTACCGGCTATGGAAAGCGGACAGGCTACAGCGACCCCACCTAAGCGTACGTTCATGGTGGGCAGTGAATGGTTGTATGTAAAAATTTATGCTGGTACTAAGACAGCGGACAGATTACTGGCTTCCGTCATCAAACCACTCGCAGACAAGTTAATGCTTAACGGGACAATTGAAAAATGGTTCTTTATCCGATACGCCGATCCTGACGACCACATTCGGGTTCGTTTCTATAATGCAGTGCGTCCAAACTTCTGGAACACAGTGCTTGAACAGCTTAGCCAGCGCTTGTGTCCCCTGATTGAAAACGGAACGGTGCGAACCATGCAGGTAGACACATACCGACGAGAACTAGAGCGTTATGGTCAGCACGCCTTCGAGCAGGTCGAGTCTATTTTCATGGCTGACAGCCAGGCAACGGTCAGTCTGTTGGACATGCTGGACGGGGATGCGGGTGAGCGTTACCGGTGGTTATTAGGACTGAGGAGCGTCGATATGCTACTAAATGACTTAAGTTTCGGGCTGCCTGAGAAAAAGAAACTAATGGACAAGCTTCAGGAAAATTTCTTCGAAGAATTTAAAGGAAATACGCAGCTTACGGTTCAACTTAACAACAAATACCGGGAGCATACCAAGGAGATCACCAGCTTTTTGCAGCCCGCCAACGACGTAGCGAATGAAATTGAGGACGCGATCGAACTGATGCAGGAACGCTCCGCGAGCATTCAAATAGCCCTAAGTCTGATTCCACAGGGTACAACGGTTCCAAAACATAGTTTTGCCGCCAGCCTGGTGCACATGTCACTGAATCGGTTATTTGTATCAAAACACCGCGTTCATGAATTAATCATTTACCACTACCTAAAGAAGTTTTATGAGTCGAAATTAGCCCGGACAGCGAAAAATACTGAACGGGACGTGTTACACAAATAATAAATAATAGGATTTTTCTTGATTAGGGCATATACTTGTCAGCTGGATGCAACAGAGAATTCACGGTTGCATCCAGCTGACAAGTATATGAGTGTCATCTGTCGACTATTGCCTAGACTGGTAATCTAGCATGAATGCAACTCTAACTAAGAAGATTAGCTGCTTAATTGTAGACGATGAGGAACCGGCGCATGATGTACTGAAGTTCTTAATAGCTAAAATTCCCTGGCTCAGTTACGTTGGTAGTTGCTATAATGCGGTGGAAGCGCTGGAAATGATCCACGACATAAAACCCGATATTATGTTTCTGGACGTAAATATGCCTGAATTATCCGGGCTCGATTTACTCAATATTGTCCAGATACCAAATACACATGTAATTCTAACGACTGCCTACTCTGAGTATGCGATAGATGGTTATACGTTTGACGTTACCTGCTTTTTATTAAAACCCATCGGTTTCGATCGATTTTTGAAGGCTGTTACAAAAGTACGTCGGCTCGTCAGCTCAGGTTCGAATGTTGCCGAGCAAGTCAAATCCGTACAGGATTCAGTGCTAGCCAACTCCAATGTCAATCTCAGAGAACAAACTGAACTAGTCAGCGCGCCAGGCGCTGATGCACGCCTAGAAAACACTGCCCAGGAGGAATACATGTGGTTGCGGGCTGACCGCAAGATGTATTGTATCTGGTTCAAAGATATTTACTTTATCGAAGGGCTCAAAGACTATGTAAAAGTGTACTACGCCAACGGTGTTCTGGTATCGCTGGTGTCAATGGCCTCGCTGATGAATCGCCTGCCTACACCGACTTTCGTTCGAACGCACAGATCCTATATTGTCAATCGCAATAGTATTAAAATGATTGAAGGAAATATGATCACCATGGCTAACAACATGAAGGTTTCGATTGCCGTTTCCCCGACCCGTGATGAGGTGATTCGGCAATTAACAGAGGACTAGTTCCTATGAAGACAATAAATCCGGATCGTTCGTTACTTGAAAAACTGTTTTTTCCACCCACATTTGGTTTACGCGTTTTATCCCACATTGCTTTCTGGTTACTCTATATAGCGTTACATTATTCCTATGCGATTCCGGCACTGATACGCAATTCACCGGACAAAGTGCTAAACTTATCCACGTTCTTATATTTCTTTAAAACGATTCCAGAATACTATCTGTGTATTTGGCTGTTTCACGCGTTGAGTAAGTATATAAAAGGGTACTCAAAGTTTTTTATTTTACTACTGGTTGCTGTTTTAATCAACAATATATTTTCGACACTTATTTTTCGCGTAACTGACTATATATACGGTTTGAAAAATATGTCCCCACGCGTCCAGCTTTTTGCTAAACTCTACCTGGAACCATTCCGACTGAATGACTTAGAATCATGGCTGGTGTTCATTAACGATCTATCGGAGATTCAGTTTTTCATGGTGCCGATAGCATTCAAACTGGCGAAATATGCACTGCAGGAAAATATGATAAGACAGAAGGTCCAAAACGAAGCGTTACAAATGGAATTAGTGATACTTAAAGCACAAATTAATCCACACTTCGTCTTTAATGTACTAAATGCTGCTTACGCCAAAATTCTTCCTGTTTCCGAAGACGCTGCCAGCTATCTGCAAAAAGCCTCTAACATTCTCCGTTTTTCCCTGTACGAAGCTACCGAAGAGTTTATCTCGTTAAAAAAAGAACTCGCCTATATAGGTCAATATGTAGAACTGGAGTCGATACGAAGTCATAAACGATGCAGAATATCCTTTGTTCAACAGGGAATTCTGGAGGACGAGTACAGAATTCCTACGCTTCTTTTGATTACGCTGGTCGAAAACGCCTTCAAGCATGGTGTGCATTCAACGATAGCTCATTCTTACGTTACTATTAACGCTGCGATCTCAGCTGATACACTACACTTTTCCGTCGTTAACAGCAGACCACCTCAGGCCACCTCGAAAGAAAATCAACGCAAAAGTACCGGCGGGCTAGGCTTAGCCAATCTACAAAAACGAATACAGCTTTACTACAAACGTAATTATACATTTGAAACAACAGCAAACGAGAAGGAATTCAACGTAATGATTAAGCTGCCGCTGTTGATTTCGTAGTACCAATGTTGGGTTTAGTCGGTTTGTTTCAGAGGGCGCTCAATTCGTCGAGAAAAAGCGGCTATTCGTATAAGAATATATTTTGCTGCTTGCTTAGTAATTTAATTAGCAACGTAAATCAACAAAATATATACCTTGTCATGAAAAAGCTCTCTATTGCACCATCGAAACTGAGTTTTACCAAAATTACAATCAGTCGCTTGAATGAAGCCTCATTACTCAATAAGGAAAACGATTTTACGGATACCAGTATGACTGTGTCTACTTACCATTGCGCAGGTATGTGACGTAAAAGCAAGTTTGTTTCGCTACGCTGGTAGTTTTCAAGCGATTGTCCACTAGGGCAATCGCTTGTTTTTTTATGCTCAGCGCTATAGCCTGAAACAAGTAGACGTAGCACGTGACAGTCGGATCATCGCTGATTTCTGTTATTTGGGATGGTACCTATGCAGATGCTTGAAAAAACAGCTAAAAAAAACGACTCAGGCAGCTCTGGTCAGGCTATTATCTAGTCGATGGGATGCACGAATGGAGGAATTAACGGGAAGCTTACCTACGTATAGTGACAGACACTCATTCAGAACGGTGTTCCGACTACAACTGGACTTGCAACAAAACACTGGACAACTTTTTATAGTTCCGTGAATTAGTCCGTGAAGAAGGCAACTTCTTTCTTGCGGAAGAAACATCGAATTCGCTTTCGGTCAGCCTGTAAAAAATCAATTTGGTCCATCACACCCCTCTGAAGCGACT
>Ga0160428_1000431_pt1 | contig 47733 bp, 48 predicted proteins | sample SolpanmetagenomM_FD_108198 | JGI IMG/M metagenome (GOLD analysis project Ga0160428, IMG submission 108198) | Solar panel surface microbial communities from Lawrence Berkeley National Laboratory, California, USA - M | ecosystem: Engineered > Built environment > Solar panel > Unclassified ... | reverse complement strand
GTTGGTCTTTTGCTGGTGGCTTGGGCGGGACAGAGTTGAGCAATTCCTCGCATTCATCGGGAGTAATAACTCCGCGCTCCCGTAGGGTTATTACTACTGCCGTCGGCGTCAGATTGTATCGTGATGATAAATCGTCACGCACCTTAGCGCTAACTTTAGTGTCCATGAAGGGTGTAGTTGCTTCAAATGGTAGCAGTAACTCAGCCACCGCACCGTGAACTCTGCGAGTAAGCCGGTCTCCTTTCACTCGAGCTTCAAAATCACTATTCACTAGGATGTTGTACTCGCCGAGTCCAGTAAGAATGAGTAAAGAGACGAGGGTGTATATTTGTCGACCGGCTGTCTCGTCGCGATTAACCTCGTTTGGTAGAAAAATGTAGGGCACCGACTCATCTTGTACGACGAACCCACTCGATTGCTTATAGGTCTCCCTGAGCTCGTTAGACACCGGTAAAATCTTATTTGAAAGTACACCACGAGAAACGTGAATATTTTTGGCTTCGAGGCATTGAATGAGATATTCAAGAGCACGCTCTTTCTTGCCACCGTTGAACCGATTGAGGTCAATATCAAAGTATTGGATGATGTTCTGCACCCAGTGAGCGCGGTCAATTTTTTGCAGCGAGCTACAGAAAGGATTGGGCGTAGAACTGTATTCCTTGCTGTACTGCTGTAGGGCCATCACCCTATCTAGTAAGCGCATGGAAATACGTGGGCCGGAACCTGTTCGACTTGCGACTTGTCCAAGGTCAAACTTTGTTTTCCGCAAGTCGTTGATCTTTGCGAGCTCACGCGTTAGCTTGGTTTGAGACAGAAAGAAAAGTTGCCAAGGCAAGTGTAGTACGTCACATTCCTTTACGAGTTCCGCGTATGACATGCCGCCGTTTGCTAGAGCTTCTTTGAAGAACTTGCGCTCATGCAGGCGCTCATCAGGATAAATATCGAGGATCTGCTGTATAACAACTTCCTCGATGTCTATAACGTGCGTACCATGCGACAATAACCTGACCATTTTGCATTAAGGGTAGTCTTTATTTTTTACCCCACCTTACTAGTTTTTAGTATATTCTTGAGGTGAGGAACTTGCAATAGCGTTATAAAAGTTCTGTAATATGCTTATGCTAATCCAAACAAAAGAAGACTCCTGTTTCCTCGCAATGCGCGAAACACGAATCTTCTAAGGCTGATTATAGCGGACACGATCGTATTATACTAAAGTACAAGTCTAGCAAATGCACTGTGCCTATAAGGCCACGTTAGTGCCGTTCGTGTTCTTAATCTGTGGCGTATCTTCTGGCTAAACACATTTCTGACTTGATTATAACCCTCAGTCTTTATTGCGTCCTCTGTCGCGGTACCGCTCTCATCGTTCTTTCATGACAATTCTCTAGTATCCAGATGCATCGGGATCTCTATTGTTGTAAACTTACATAGAATGAGTAGATATAAAAGCCAACTAGCATGAGTACTGTCAATATCCTACTAGTCACCCTCATACCGCTAGGAGCTGCAATCGTGGGTGGTATTATTGCAGCCTGGCGTAGTCCAGGAAAACGAATGCTAAGTCTGATCCAGCACTTTGCTTCAGGTGTGGTCTTCGCAGGTGTAGCAGGTGAGGTCATCCCTGATATTGAGCAGCGTAGCACTATTGCTGCGTTGTTAGGGTTCATTATCGGCGTACCACTAATTATCGGAGTTAAAAAGTTCAGCGAGCGGTTGGAATCTCGCACCAATAAACAAGCAGGTCTAGCACTCGTTACCGCTATTGACCTGGCAGTTGACGGACTACCGGTCGGCATTGGTTTTATTGTCGGCGGCAAAACGGGGCTCATTCTCACAATTGCCCTTTCATTAGAACTCCTCTCGCTCAGCCTCGCCGTAGCCGGTGGTATGACCAAAAGTACCAGACTTAAGCGTATTTTGATTGCTAGCGGACTTGGTGGATTGTTCTGGGTATCAGCTAATATCGGTGCTTTTACGTTTGGCCACTTTTCGTCAGGCGTACAAACTGCAACTTTAGCTATTGGTGCAGTCGTCTTCATGTACTTGGCGGCCGAGGAGCTTTTAGGCGAAGCGCATGAGGTTGAAGAAACAAGTGTAAGTACGGCCGTATTCTTCAGCGGCTTCGTTCTACTATTAATGATTGAAATGTTGGTCTAAGGTTGCGCTTCTGCTGCGTCGTACGTAGATCGACACTTACGGTAAACCTTTATAGTCCCTCGTCTGTTCGTTCATGGTCATGACTGCCACTTACTGTCTGTATCTCAATCGTGGCGTGGGTGATACCATATTCGCGCCGTAACGATTGTTTGAGTTGCGATACTAAAGCAACACTTTGCGACAACTGTCCTAAATTTGTCACAGTGTGGCAACTAAGGGCTACTTCATTTGAGCCAACTGTCCATATGTGAAGAGTCAATGTCGGTAACATCAGTCGTACTAAGAAGCGACTGCCGTACCGCTTGCGCATCAATGCCTTTCGGTACACCTTCCATAAGTACAGAAGCCGCCTGTCGGATAATCTCCCAAGCAGCGTAAAGCAGCATAGTGGCAATAAAGAAGCTAATGGCAGGATCTATCCAGGTCTGCTTGGTAAAGATGATGAGTATGCCAGCTACCATGGCGCTGAATGAGGAAATCGTATCAACAATATTACTCAAAAATACTGTTTTTGAATTTAAGTCATTTTTATTGCGGGCAGCAATAAAAGCCACCAAACCATTGGATATAATGCCAACAAGTGCAATAACTGCCACAATGCCGCCATGGACCGGTTGCGGATGGAAAAGGCGGCTATACGCTTCTCGGTAAATTGTAATACTTGTAACGGCCAAAATAGTGCTATTGATGAGCGCTGCTAAAATCGCCGCCCGACCATACCCGTAGGTTTGGCGAGTATTGGCAGAGCGCTTCGAGAAGCGACTGGCAAAGTAAGCAAACAGGATACTCATGCTGTCGGTCAAATTATGGGCGGCATCTGAAATAAGAGCCAAGCTATTCGCAAATAATCCGGCAACAAACTCAAGAACAACAAACGTCGTGTTAATGAGAAAACCTATACGCAGGTTATTATCAGGGTTGGTATCATGTGTATGTTCGCTCATAGTAGTTTAAATTATAACCGTTTGACGGGAATTAAACCCGTCACTCTTCATGCCTTAGTTTAGACTGTATGATCTCGATCTTTTTATTAAATTCCTTTCGTCGCTTACGTATCCGTATCAAGATCACAATAAGCATAAAAACTATAAGTATTTTCACAATCAAAATCATAAAATTCAGATCACTGTTTGTCATTTAAGATTTACCTATTGCCATGGCATAAAAGAGAATCAGAACTGCGCTAAGCATCAATACAAAAGTAAGTCGTATTAGTAGGTTGGAAAGCTTACCATTTTTGTATTCCCCCATGATAACTTTGTTATTCCCGACACGAGCAATCATAAATAGTAGAGGTATAGCCGCTATGCCATTGAAAACAGCCGTGAAGATGAGCGCCTTAATTGGATCGATACCCGAAAAGTTCATGAGTAGCCCGACAAGAGTAGCACCCGCGATGACGCCGTAGAATGCCTTGGCTTTATTATACTTGCGATGTAAGCCTTCCTTCCAGCCGGCTGCCTCTGATATAGCATACGAAGACGAGCCAGCTAGAACTGGCACAGCCAGTAAGCCAATGCCAATGATACCGACCGAGAAAAGTAATTTGGCGATGAGGCCAGCGTGTGGAAAGTTATGGACTAGGGGCTGCAATGCTTTGGCAGCATCGGCCGCCGTATTAATTTGCGTAACGCCACTGGCATTAAGTACAGAAGCGCAGGTTATGACGATAAACCAAGCTGTTACGATGGTGAGCGTCATCCCGACAAAATTATCAACTCTGAGGCCATGCAGGAAATGTTTGTTTATGACCGGCTTACGCAGGCCCGCTAAGGTTGCGCGGTGCGTCACAATTTCATTCTCAGCCACTTCTGAAGTATCCCAAAAGAATAGGTAGGGCGAAATAGTTGTGCCAATGATACCAACTAAAATATAAATAGTTGTAAAGCTAATATCTATACGGGGCAAAAAGGTCACGTTGAAAATATGCGCCCATGGCTGACCTACCAGAAAAGCCGTCACTGGATAGGCAAAGAGGACTATCGCTAACCATTTAAGTATCTTGGCGTAGGTCTTATAATTTACGAATATTTCTAGCAGTACCACCAGTACTGCAAAGAACGTGGCAAGCACTGCAAAAGGAATAGGTATGAGTAGTCGTAAGGCGGCGGCCATAGCACCCAGATCAGCGCCAATGTTTATGGTATTAGCTATGACTACCAGACCGACTGATGCATAGAGCAGTTTACGGCTATAGTTTTCTTTTAGAACTGCCGCCAAGCCTTTGCCAGTAACTGCTCCAATGCGAGCACAGCTCTCTTGAACGGCTAGGAGTAACGGGTACATGACTGGGAACGCCCATAGTAACATATAACCAAATCCTGCTCCGGCTTGGGAGTAGGTAGCTATGCCCGACGGATCATCATCGGCGGCACCGGTTACTAAGCCTGGACCAAGAATACGTAAAAAACGATTAAAGCGCTTTCTGTTGAGAAGGCGTTTCTCAATATGCAGTGCTCTGCGCTCACCCTTAAAAAGGGTTGCTATGAACTGTTTCTCGGTTGCTTCTGCTTGTTTATAAAGATTCATATTTTAATTTTATATTAACCTTGCTTACGCCTATAATACCACATTAGCAGCAATCGTCTCCCCGCCAAGCTTCTCGGCCTTCCCGAACTGCCATGCCAGATAGTTCAGGCCATTACACCCGGCCAAATAGCCCAAACGTGTACGGCGTTTACAGCTACGACCAGCGGCCTAGTGGCTATATCAAATCAAAATTTTGCGGTCGGTTCAAGTCTCAGATTGCCGTCTTTTACTTCTGTTCCGTGCAAATAATTGACTAGTCAAACAACTCACCGAGGAAGCCGCCGCGTTTCTTTTTGTAGCCCCCATGGCCGCTCTCATTACCGTGCTTACCGCCTTGATACGGCTGCTCTGGATATGCCTCAGCGGGCTGAGAATTTTGGCGTAGGCTTTTTTCACTTTCGACTTTTTCAATAATCTTGTCGAGCTCACCACGATCTAGCCAGACTCCACGACACTCTGGACAGTAGTCAATTTCCACGCTTTGACGCTCGCTCATTACTAGCTCTGTATTATCAATCGGACATTTCATTCTAATTCCTCCTTAGACTTACTTATTATAGCAACTTCGCTGCCACCAGTATTGAACAACCGTAATCCATTGAGTACGACCAGGACGGCCATTATTGCGTCAGTTGCTACCGCTGCGCTCAGACCTATAGCACCGGCAATGCCGAGGACTAGGATGATTCCTTTTACGATAAGTGACCCGTATACATTTTGGCGCACAACCCTGAATGTTTGCTGACCAACCCCCAGAAGGTAGGGGATAGCACCTATGGCATCGTTCATCAGTGTAACGTCGGCCGTCTCGATTGCCACGTCAGACCCGCCCCCTCCCATGGCGATACCGACGTCAGCCCTGGCTAGGCTTGGTGCGTCATTGACCCCGTCGCCAACCATGGCAACTCGCTGGTAGCGGGACTGAAGCTTAACGATCAACTCGGATTTTTGCTCTGGCATCAGCGCTCCATAGACTTCGCTGATGCCAACTTTTTGAGCGATATAATTAGCTGCCCTCTGATTATCGCCAGTCAGCATGACCGGTGTAACGTTTAGTTTCTTAAGCGTATCTATGACGCTTTTTGAATCGCTACGCAACTCATCGGTAATGCCGATGATCCCAATAACCTTTCTGCCCTCACTAACGAGTACGGCAGTCATGCCCATGCTCTCAAGTCGTTCAACTTCCGGCAGCACGTGCTCGCAAGTCTCTGTGCTGGCTCCGATGTGCTGTAGGTTACCAATGGCATGTTCCTTGGTGTCACAAATCAGGCAATTGGCATTTCCGCCTCGGCCAGCGACATTTTTGAACGAATCCATCTTGTGGGGCTTAATGCCTTTTTGTTTTGCATAATCCTCAATAGCCTTGGCAAGTGGATGCGAAGAAAATTTCTCAATACCAGCGGCGTCACCTACAACATCGTCCTCGCTGGCTCCGTGTAATACTATGACTTCGGTTACCACAGGTGTTCCGACGGTTAGAGTTTTGGTTTTATCGAAAGCTATGGCTTTCGTTTTACTCAGAACCTCCAAGAAGCGGCCTCCCTTTATTAGCACGCCTCGTCGAGACGCACCGCCAATCGCGGCCGCGACGGCCACCGGTGCCGACACTACCAATGCGTCAGGACATGCTAGCACCAATAATATCAATGCTCTTGTGAACCAATCACTGAACGGCTCGCCAAAGAAGACGGGGGGCACAATAGCAACTAACGTAGCCAGCCCGATGGCAGCAGGAATATAGTATCCTGCGAATTTATCGAGGAATTCCTGCATTTCTGGACGAGATTCCTGGGCTTGTTTAATTAACGTGACAATTTTTTGTAGGGTAGAATTAGCGGCGATTTTAGTAACTTTAATTTCCAGGTAACCACTTTGGTTCATTGTCCCAGCGTAGACCACTTCACCCTTATATTTTTCTTTCGGCACACTTTCCCCGGTAATCGTTGCTTCATCGATTGACGATTCGCCGTCTATTACGATGCCATCGAGTGGTACCATATCACCGGGTCGTACTTTGACTATATCGCCTTCCTTTACCTCTTCTACGGGTACTTCGCGACCATTTTTGAGCCGGGCAATCTTTGGCGTTTTCTCCAGCAAAGCTGCGACTGCCTTCTGGGATCTCACCTCACCAAATTCCTCAAAAGCTTCAGCCAAAGCGAAAAAGAACATGACGGCGGCAGCTTCCGCGAACTGCCCAAGATATAAGGCTCCGAGAGCAGCTATGGTTACAAGCAAGCTAATGGATACCTTCCCCTTCAGGGCTTTACGAACGGCTGATATCGCCACCGGAACGCCACCAGCGGTCAGCGAAATGAGGTATAAAGCCTCTGTCCCCGGTAATTTGAGTAGACTGAAAGCCACGCCGCCAATAAAACTAAGGGCAGCAATTGTGGTTAGAGTTTTGTTCCAGCGGTTTGATTCATTCTCTTGCGTGTGATGATCGCTCATGATAGACCTTTCTTCGATACGTACATTTAATTACTTTCCAGTATCATTACTTTTCTGTCGTGAAACGGCTGCCCACTGAAGCAGGGCAGAATTCGGCAACAGTACAACCGTGCCGTCCTTTTCTTTCAGGCGAGTATGTGTCAGCCCCACTTCTTTGAGCTGGCCCGAGTATTCTCTACCGAATCCGCCCGCGTTTATGGTGACGTGATCGCCTGCTGCAAATGGGCGTGCAACCATAAGGACAAAACTGGCAAAGATATTTGACAGTGCTTGCTGAGCGGCTACGCCCAGGATGATGCCGAGTGCTGCGCCGCCGACAATCAGGCTACCGACCGACACGCCAAGCAGGCTTAATGTCTCCAAAAATATCACACCGTAGCCGACAACCCTGACAACGAATTGAACGACAGCCGTATGGCCGATGCTTAAGCGGGTATCAGCAAGTACATGACGCAAGGTTTTAGTGGCACTTAGCAGCACGATTACAGCGAAGCTGGCAAATAGTACTACTCCGAGCAGAGAGAACAGTCTATCGTCAATACCACCGCGCCTGACCGAGCCGAAGCTCGCAGCCAGGACGGCACCGGCAATCGCCATCGTTATACTCGGCAATAGCCTTAATCCAGCCTGACGCCAAAGCGCTGCGTGATCATGAGAAGTGCGTGAAATTGTTTCCATTGTTGTTAGTTGCCTCCACCTGTTATAAATTGCAACGGATTAGCTATGATTTGTTTCCATAGCGCGTTAATGAAATCAACCAGATACCCCCATATCGTTTGAAAGAAGTTACCAATACCCTGACCGATACTACTATCGACTTGGCCAAACAAGCCGTTGACGATAGCTACGACCAATACTCCTATAACTATAAGCAGTATCACTAGCATAATGCCGACGAACAATGCGGCGACCGCTAATTTCTTTTTATTAATATTTCTAAACCTGTCTAACTTGTATCCGTGACCCATTAGTATATCTTCCTATATTTATTCATGCTCGCCGCTCTGGATATGGTCGGCCTGAGTAAAAGCGTGTTCAATCAGGTGCAATACGTGATCGTTCTCCGTCTTGTAGAACATTCTTGCGCCCTCGCGTCGCACACTTACCATGTGTGATAGCCGTAATTTAGCGAGATGCTGTGAGACAACGGTGGACTTTACTCCGACATCTTCCGCAAGCTCGCCTACTGAATGTTCACCATGAAGCAACGCCCACAATATCTTTAACCTTGTCGGGTCACTTACAAGCTTAAACATTTCGGTAGCTATTTTGATATGCGCCGTTGATGGTTCTTTGCGTATATGCGCAGTCATGCATTTATTATACCTCATTAGTCTGCCTTGAAGTTATAAATCGTTTATTAACTGCTCTTTGTTCGATACAGAAAATATAACGGCACACTGACAAGCGGCAGCATAAAGATCAGGCCCGGCCATAGCAGTGGTAGAAAGACCTGATTGGCTTCGTATGTACCGCTGAGCATTATCTGGCTAGCTACAATAATTGTAAACGTCAGGCTAAGTGCCATGATGACATGCGCCCATGCAAAGAGTCTGTCAATTAAGATACTTGGCTTATTTGATGACTTGATGTAAAAAAGCTGAGTATACAACACTGCACGTACAATGAATACCGCGCCAAATATAAGCAGAGCAGGAAAGACCGCCCTAGCCACTTCAACTACCGCCGCGCTGTACAACCAGACAAAATAGTTAACCCCTAATATCAGGAATGTATGGGTTGATTCCCAGGTGGCATGCAGATACTCGCCACCCTTATCAAGTGGCTTGCCGATGCGTCGAAATGCTATGTACGTCTCATAGGCAAACATTGGTACATAGACGAGCAGTGGGATGAGCACAAAAAAGGGAGCCATTAGAGCAATCCTTTAGTCGGTTTGATTTTACCCTTGCGCTTAAACAACAACCAGAGCGCCGTCCCCGTACTGGCAAACAATATCAGATAGAGTACCGGAAAAAGATACCCCCAGCCGCCCACGCCACTCCCGCTATAGGCGTCTGCCGTGCGCAAATAGCCGTTCACGACAAATGGCTGGCGACCGAATTCGGCAACCATCCAGCCAAGTTCAACGATGATAATAGCTACGAGACCCATGGGTAGTAATGCTATGAGCATCGGCTTACTATGTCGCCACTGACGTATCCTTTGGCTCAGTTTGCGGTAATGTAACACAATGAACGCCAGCGGAATTACTGCAACGAACGCCACGAGTAACAGTTTAGATTCGAACAAAACATTTATGAACAACATCGGCCAGTCTTGCTTTGGAAAGTCGTTCAGGCCTTTAACCTCGGTTTGCGGCGTATTGCCCGTGAGGATGCTTAAGCCGTCTGGAACCTTAACACCCCCCTCTACTTTGCCATCACTCGTCCAACCGCCACCAATGATGTATGGTGCATTTTTAGTTGTTTGTTCTACTGTCTCGATAGCAGCAAACTTACGAGGTTGAGACTGAGCTAGGTACTGCGTCTGGAAGTGCCCCAGCAAGGCTGTGACTACTGTAAGGACGACAGCAGTTGCACCTAAGCGAAACATGATTATCTGTACGACTACACGGTCATCACGTTTCGGTTTGTGTCGCAGCATGTAAAAAGCATAGATACCGAGTACACATAATACGGTCGCCAGGTAGTAGCCAACAACCGAATGCGACACCATAAAAGCTGCAGTTTTTGTAAACAATGCCCCGAGCACATCATCAGTCACTACCTTGCCGTCAACCAAATCAAAACCGCTCGGATTTTGCATCCAGGCGTTGCCAAGTGTGATCGATAGTGCTGATCCAAATGATCCAATAGCCACCGGAACACCAAGCAGCCAATGCTTCCATCCTCTTACCTTTCCCCAGGTGGAGACATAGAATGCCAGAAAGACTGCTTCGAGCATAAAGGCATAACCTTCCCAACCAAAGGCTAGCCCGAGTATCGGGCCTCCAAACTCTATTAGCTTTCCCCACATCAAGGACATTTGGATAGAGATAATGGTGCCAGATGCCACGCCCGCCACCACCAGTATTACCGTTGCTTGCGAGAGCCGCTTAGCGTGTTCGAGTATGAGTGGATCTTTTCGCCGTAAACCAAGCTGTTCAATAAGGAGGATGACGAGAGGTAGTCCCACACCCAGTAGTGCGAATATGATGTGGAAGCCAAGGCTGTCGGCCATGAGAGCGCGGGCTGCACTAGTGTCTATCATAAAGTTATTTTACCCACATCATTCTAATTGTTCTCAGCCTTAGCAAGTGCGTCATCAAGTAGCTTTGAAAACGCCTCAGCAGTATTTTCTGGATTCTCAATCTTCTTGCCATTAAGTGTGAACGTTGGCGTACCATTACCACCGAGACGCTTCACTTCATCAAGGTCAGCGTTGATCGTAGCCGTTGTCTTGGGGTCTTTGATATCGTTTTTTAGCTTTTCCAAATCTAGTCCAATGTCTTTCGCATATTGGTCAAAATACTGCTGCGGGTTTTGGGCCTGTTCCCAGATCTTTTGGCCCTCAAAAATCTTATTATGCATCTCCCAGAATTTACCCTGTTGGGCGGCCGACTCGGCGTTAGCCGCTGCCACACGGGCAAATTGGTGCGAATTTGAGATCGGGAAATATTTGACTTGGAACTTCACCCGATCCTTGTATTTTTCTTTTACTTCCTTAACGGTTGGGTAAAAGGCATAACAAGCCTCGCATTGGAAATCGACGAATTCCGTTAAGGTGACAGGGCTGTCTAATTTACCAAATACGTTGTTTGAGCCATTACTTGTTACTTCTGGCGGTGCAGTCAGTTTGCTGTACCCTACCAATCCAAAAAAACTGACTGCAATCACCGCTAATATTATCCAAAACCGTTTACCATCCATTTTTCGCTCCTCTTATATTTTGAAGTTATCGTTAGTTATCGATAAATCTCAAAATCTCATTGAGCCTGTCAGGAGTGGTATCTTTCGTTTATTGACAAAAAAGAAGTAGGCAACAAATGGTATATATAGCGCGGCTAAACTAAAGGGTCCTTGCGGCCAAGTTAAAAGCGGAGGCGTTGGTTCTTTGTCGTCGTTGTTTTTATCGTCCTTCAAGCCTACGATCGCGCTCGGCTGTGTGTGAGATGAGCACGAGCTACTGCAATCTTTTATAGATGAAGTACCAGAACTGCTTTCACTATTGTGGGCAAGCATCGCTAATGAGCAGGCAGTTAAGATAACGCCAACAAGCAGTGCTAGCGAAAATAGTATTAGTTGTTTGCCTAGCCTCCGCATGTGCTATCCGATAAGGGCTCAAGGTTATTGAAGCGTTCTTTAATCTGCTGGTCTGTCGGCTTGTCCTCTTGAACGAATATGGTTACGTTGCCTAGCATATTATTGATACGGGTGAGCTTTTCGGCCTGGGTCTCGTTGCTGTTATTTCTACCGGAATCTTCCGCCGTACCGTGGGCAAAGGCCTTTGGAAATAGTTTGTCTATGAAACTCACTGGTTGACCGTAGTTTATTTTGTGAGCCGGGGAATTGCTAGTCACGCCAAAGAATTTTTCCAAATCCTGGTTTTTCCATTCATCAAAGCTCTTTGCTTGGTAACTTTTTTCATCACCGGTGTAAATGTAGAACTTGGCGTCCTTAGGTATAGCGGGCAAATAATCACCATGTGTGGTCACTTTTTGGATATTTTTCAGGTCATCAAGTTTATAGCCGAGTGCGTTGTTCAGACCGCCAATGTAGTTCCAGCCGTAATACTTCATAACCATACCGCCTGTCATACCCTCCCAGTGAATATGTGTAAACTGGTCTTTATTATCGTGGAAGTGTATCGGCTGTTCTGGCAGGTTGGCGTTGCACTGGTCTTTGGCATAGCCAGTCTGGTATGCCTTACTACTAAAGTCTTCGGCTTTGCCGTTTACCAATATCTGCATACGGAAATGATAATGCTCTAACTTAGGATCGCGAATTACTGCTGGTGAAGCGGCATAGATATAACCAGCATAAGAAAATGGTATAAGCAGTAGTAGTGCGGCTGTCGTCAATATAATAGCCTTAGGGCGTATGTTGGGCCTGCGTTTTCGTAGCGGTACATTTTTTGTTCCTTTGACCTCATCAGAGGCTTCTCGATAGTCATCTTGCATAGTGTAATTATAACCTACTACTACCAAGTTCATGATTAGCCAAAGCGAAACTATGACAATCTGCTAATAAAGACGTGTGGAGTATGCCCCGCTTCACTTCACGTACTCGTTCATTATACGGGTCGAGCAAATGCATCAAGGTCGTATTCACCCCTGAATACGATTTTTCTTTTAATTGATGTATTCAAGGGGAATCTCCATCTGTGACGCCTTTGCCATGCGACCCCGTCAGATGACTCCGTTACGTAAAGTAAAGGAGGATATCATGCATGTAGCAGAAGCAACACAAACTGTAGCCACCGAGTATAACGGGTGGAGTAATCGAGAGACGTGGTTAGTGAACATGTGGCTCACTAACGACAGGTGCTATTACGATGAGCTTTGTGAAATCATCAAGAACTTCAATCTTGATGAGCAAGCAGAAGAACTTGAGCGATACGTCCGATTTATCACAGATACCGACAACAGTATCGGTATTGTGGGCGACCTGCTCAACACTTCTTTAGGTCTAATTGACTGGGTTGAAGTCGTCGCAGCGAACCAGTAGCGAAATAGTCCCGAGCATGACTAAAACTGCTCAAACTTAGCTTTAAGGAGACTGATATGTGTACAACTGTCATTAGTAAGGAAACAAAAGAACAAATCGAGCGCCATAGGCGGTTCTGGGTGCAAGTCGCAGAACAGCACGACTGGTACACCGAGCCTTTCTACATCCAGGTATGGCTTGATGATAAGGGCGATGTAGCCGATAGCGTATCTCAATAGGTATGACATCGGACATCATAATCCCAAGTCTCTAGCAGATGACCGTCCTGAGCATGACGATAAACTGCTTTTATTGTCATGTTGTACGGAACTGAGTGTAGTCGTGTAAGAGGCTTCCTCCCTCTGTCTTTTCATTATACGGGTGAACCACAAGCCCCAAGGTCGTTCGTCCCTTGGTAAACGTCAAGGTGCGCTCCACCTTGACCCTTGCGGATTCATCCCGAGCCCTTCTGACAGAGAGGCAGAAAGCCCTCTCGCAAAAGAAGGAGGGTTTCATGGAAACTCAAATCAGTGACATAGCAAAGCTAAACGACGCGTTCCGTAGAGAGAATCCAGCGCACTACGTACTTACGTCTGGCGTAGCTGCCAGCCTGAGCATCAATGATGTGATGTTTGCGATACGGCACTTTAATGACTTCAGTGAAGACAATGATCCGTACGGTGAGCATGACTTTGGCAGTCTTGTACTGAGTGGCAATAAGCTTTTCTGGAAGATCGATTACTACGACCAGCAGCTCAAGTACTGGTGCGATCCGCTTAACAAGGCGTGCCACAGGGTGCTGACTGTGATATTAGCAGAGGAGTATTAGCTCCCGCCGTCCTGAGCAGGACAATAAAAGGCTCAAGTAATTAGCTCAGGAAGAAGGGTCACTGCTCGGGGAACAATCTCGAAGACAATATCAGTCTCATCAAGATAATTGTCGTCCATTTTCTCTTCTACATACGCCTGCAGCTTCTTTCTATCACCTTTTAATCTTCGAACGATCCGTACGTTTGGGTACGAGTCCCATGACCAATCATCCGATTCGTAATGCTCAAGGTACTTCCTGATTCGTTTCTTTACCAAGAAGAGGTGCTGATCTCCGGTTAGTTCTACAAAAAAGTGCATCTTTTTATCACGTACATAGAGCGCCGGATATGGTTTAATCATGCCCTCTGTTTCGGCAAGCTCACTAGCCGTCTGAATCAATACGTCATCACCTAATGCCTGCCTGACGTCCAGATACGCATCATGTACCGCTACCTGGTAGTCCACAAAGTCCGACGATTTACCCTTTTCTCTAAGCCGGCCGGCCAGGATGTCTTCATCAAGATCTAATTGCAGCTGGCGCAGATATTTTACAGCTTGAGGCGTTAAATAATATCGTGCTGACTTATTCATCAGCCTATAGTTCTTGTTATATTTTATTCCAAGATACCCGTTTGAGTGCAGTATTTTAAGCGCACTATAGGCAGAGTTTTGAGTTATGTTTCTGTGCCTGGCAAGGTTATCTGTTGTTAAGTATCTAAATTTATAAGCAGTTTTGAGGATGTTGATTTGTTTAGTATTGAGTTTTCTATCGCTCATCGTATACGTAGTATAAAAGAGAGAACGTAAAAATGTAAATACAACAGGGGTAAAAGTGTAATAAAGTTCTAATTTTGAAATTAGATTAAAAGCACAACGTTTTACTCTTGAAACTATCCCTATTGGTGTACTATAATTATCCCTAGAAGGTAAGCTTACGAGGGTAGATATGAGCAGGCCGAATGGATCAAAAAACGTAGAAAAGCCGCCGAAAATCATCGAAGCCGATGAGACGGAGCGACTTGAGTACATTGCGGCCCTGCTACTAGAAATTGCCGAGGAAGAGCTTCAGCAAAGCGAGGGTGCGCCATGCAACCAGAACTAGTAGCAAAGAACGCTGTAGCGGCCATTCGCGTCTCGACGACCAAGCAAGGCACCGAGGGTGACTCCCCTGAGGCTCAGAAGGAGCAAATTGAGCGCTTTGCCGAGACCAAAGGTATCACTATTAAAAAGTTCTTTGTCTTTATGGAGTCGGCCAGCAAAGAGCAGCAGCCCATGCAAGAAGCCGTCGACTACTGCGCCGATGCAAAGAACGAGATCAATCTGTTCATTATTAAATCAATCGACCGGTTCACTCGTGGCGGATCCCTCAGCTACGATATGCTCAAAACCCAACTAGACACGGCCGGCGTACAGCTCGTCGATATATACGGGGTCATCAGTGCCCAGCAGGTAAATACTCTCGACCACCTTGGTTTTGAATACAAATGGAGCATTTACAGCCCAAGTAAGAAATCAGAAATACTCGAAGCCGAGCGTTCCAAGGACGAGCTGCGCGATATTATGAGCCGCATGATAGGCGCGGAGATCCGCTACACCCAGAACGGGTACTGGATGCGCCAACCTCCCTATGGCTACCGTAGTGAGAAGGTAGACACCAATCAGGGTAAACGCACTGTTCTTAAGCCTCGCGAAGAGGAAGCGACGTTTATTCGTAAGATGTTCGAGCTCCGAGCCGAAGGCCTACTGACAGACACCGAGATAGCTGACAAGCTTAATGAACTTGGATACCAGACACGGGTTAGCTATGTGCGTAATAAAGATGACCTCAGCAAGGTGATCTCTAAAAAAGGCGGCCAACCACTCACCGTTAAACGGTTGCAAAAGATTATCCAGGGTACTATCTACGCTGGGATTAACGTTGAGAAGTGGACGAGTTACAGCGCGGTCAAATGTGTCTTCGATGGACTGGTGACAATAGATCTATTTAATAGAGCAAACAGAGGCAAAAAGTACATAGCATTCAATCAGGCTGACGGTGAATACGAAATCCAGCGCCAGGCATCCAAGAAACACCTTGTCGAAAAAGTCATGAACAATCCCGACTTCCCATACAAGAAGTTTGTGTTGTGCCCAGAATGCAGCGGTACGTTACTCGGGAGCGCCAGCCGTGGCAAGACCGGCAAATACTACCCGGCGTACCACTGCAGCAATAAGGGCCATTACTTCCGAGTACCTAAAGATCAGATGGACGAAAGGATCTTGCAGTTCATCAGTCGCATCAGGGTCAATCAAGAACAGATCGATACACTACTCAGTACTGTCCGGCAGGAGTTTGAGCGGAAGCGGGCTTTGTCGGGTGACGACGTCATAGCACTTGAAAAGCACATACAGGCCCTCAAGGGCGAAGCAGAGGCTGCACTCGGCAAGATCATGATCCTGTCGAATCAGACAGCCATAGCCTACCTAGAGAACGAGATCGAGCAGATCCACCAGAAGATCACTAAGCTAGAAAAGGAGAAGGAGCAAATGAAGCACAAAAAACCTATCAATATCGACCGTATTCTGTCACGAGTGCGATATTACCTGGAACACCTTGATCTACTACTGTTAAAGCAGCAGGATCCACACAAAAAGGCGCAGTTATTCGGGGTATTGTTCGACCAGCTACCAACCTACGATGATTTAGATTATGGAACACAAAAAACACCCCTTTTTACGGGGGTGAATTCTGTGTTTAAAGCCTTACAGCTCGAAAAATCTCTTATGGTGATCTCACGGAGAATCGAACTCCGATTGCCAGGATGAAAACCTGGTGTCCTAACCGTTAGACGATGAGACCAAATTGTGAATAAGGTGGAACCAAAAGTGATTGCATCTTTGTTCACTTTTGAACAATATGTGTCGCATATGGTCATTTATGATCCATATGCGCTAGGTAAATATCAACTTTTACGTAATATTGCCTGCGCATGGCACTACGGTATAGTACCAAAAAAATCTCTATCTGAAAAGGGTAACAACTGCAATGACATATTGCTTGTGCTTATTATAAAATTATACTTTAGTAGTTGACTTTACAATCTTTTTATGGTAATCTTGTGATTAAGCATATCGCTAACCTGTTGTGGAGATAGGAGCGGATGAGTAAATCAACCTATGAGGAGGTGTGTATGAAACGTAAAGTATTAGGATTTGTAGTAGCTCTTATGGCTGTTGCAACAGTTGGATTAGTCCAACTAAGCGCAAAAGCAGAAACTATTGATAACACACCCGACTGTGATAAATACTCAGTTGTCTGGTGTGGAGCCAGCACAGAAGCAGCCATGCGCGCTGCGATCGTTAAAGGTAATGATGGCCACAACACTGACATGGCTGCTGTCTACAATTCATTTGGAATTGTTACCAGTCAAATCACCGGTATGAAAGCTGGTGTTGTCTACCAAAATGGTAATGTCGTAGTCGATGGTAAGGTTGTTGCTAAAGACGCGGTCATGGCAGCTCGTTATCTTGGTGGTACCGCTATTGCCGGTAGCGCTACAGCAAAACGTGTATCCGTTAGTGCAATGGACAGTGCGCAAGCTGCACTCGTCAAGCTAGATGCAAACGGAAAGTTCCTGTTCGCCATCATGACTCCATGTGCCAACCCTGTAGTTGCAACCCCTACATATGTACCCCCTCAGCCAGCAGCGAGCTGTAAAGCAGTGACTGTCGATACGCTCAGCCGTACACAGTTCCGATTCAACGCAACTGCAACCGTCGCCAATGGCGCCAAAGTTTCTTCGTACGTATTTACCGTCAAAGACGCTAGCGGCAAAGTAGTTACTACTCAAACAGTCACAAGTGCGAGCCTCAGCGCAAGCACCACCTACGCCCAGACAAAAGCAGGTGCCTATAAAGTATCTGTCGTCGTGAAAACCACTGCGGGCGATAAAACTTCAGCAGATTGTGAAAAAACATTTACCGTAACGCCACCTCCTGCGCCTTCAATGGTCGAAGTATGTAACCCTGCAACTGGTGAGATCATCACGGTCACTAAAGCAGAAGAAAGCAAATACGCTCCAATCGACAGTCCGAAGTGTCACTCGATCGAAGTCTGTCAGGTCAGTACCGGCAAAACAGTCACTATAAAAGAAAGCCAACTTGGCGGTGACTACACAACTGATTACACAAAGTGTACTCCAGTCGTTACTCCTCCCGAAACACCAGAGTTGCCACACACTGGTCCAGCAGATGTCCTCGTAAAGCTACTAGGTATCGCATCACTCGGTGGAGCATCAGCGTACTATATCGCTAGTCGCCGCTCATAATACACTTGAGTCGACACTACCGATAAAAATCAGCACCTCTCTGTAAAAGGAGAGGTGCTTTTTAGACCATAAGAATAAGCAGTATACGTACACAATCTTATTGACATTATGTACTTCTTATGATATACTGAAGCTATCATCAGTGAGTGTGTGGTCCCATCTCAGTGTCTAAGAGGTGGATGACGCAAACAAAGCTGATTTGGGAACGTTAACAATCAGGCTATAACTTTTCGTAGTATACGCTCTAGTGTAGCCAGATTGATCCGACCACTTTTATCTTCCGACCACAGGTATTCGTGCCAATCTGGCTGCACTAGCAGCATTCCTTTCTCATTCCAGATTCATCTGTCGAGTGACGTAAGGACTACGTGGAAAACCAATGTTCATTAGGACACAGAGTTTCCTCCGTTATTCGGAGCAGCGCGCCAGTTCACCCGTACGTCTTTTAGATATATGCGATGGCTTGACGCGCTGCTCCCAATGGGCAGTTAGGCACAACCCAAACCTCGGTTTGGGCATCGTGCCCGACCGATCCCACCAGGAGGACTCCATGTCCGCTTCCCACTCGACCACCACTACCACCCTCCCGGGCGGTTCCACCAAGAAGTCGTCGTCCATCCTCAAGATGGTCGGCCAGGTCTTGATGATCACGGTGCTCTTCCTGTTCGTGCTGTGGCTCGGCTTCACCGCCAAGCTCGACATGAACGGGTGGTTCACCTGGAAGACCATTGCGGTGGCTTTCGTCGTCGCCCTGATGCTCATGGCCTTCATGAGCAAGCACTACATCACCGGCTTCCTCGTGATGGCGGCACTGGTGCTGCTCTACTTCGCACTGACTTCCGGCATCAACCTGCCGGACATCGGCAACGTCGGCGGCATGCTGCTGCAGCTCGGTGGCTTCGTGGTCCTCTGTGCGATCGCCTACGCGATCTTCACCTGGGCTCGCAGCCAGCACACGACGTCCTGATCATCCCTCTGAAGGAAAGGAGGTGGACCTTCGTGTCCACCTATACCATCCGCCGAGGGACGGTCTCCCTCAGTTTCGTTGCACTTTTCTTGGCGCTTGCGCTGGCAGGGTGTAACGTCATCGGTTCGACGAGTCACGTTGACTTGTCGAACCCCAAGGCGGTGGCAGCGCTGTGCGGAGACTCCGCACACGACGTCGCCAATGCCTTTTCGGCAGTCGCAACCAACCTGGACTCGAGTGCTGGTGTCCGCAAGGACGCCATCACCACGCTGAAGGAGGACTGGAAACTCGCCAACCCAACCGACGCCAAGTCGGTCGAGGCGGCGCGCTCCGCCCTCCAGACGCGTGTCGGCACGGCGTGTCCCGTATCCTCGGGCACATCGACGTCGAGCACCACCACACCCAGCACCATCCCGACGCCGACCGGCACCGGGACCCCGACCACGACGTGCCCCTCGGAGTACGTCCAGAAGTTCGACCCGAACCGAGCCAACAGGTTCTACTCCGACGGTGTCAAAACCGTCAAGCAGGACCTGGCCTATCTGGGTCACGACGCGCGGACGCTTGTCTTCCGCGCGTTTGGGCTCAAGTTGGTCAAGACGAACGATCCGTCGACGTACCTGTCCCCCGATCGATCCTGCCTGTCCCGCGAGGGACAGGACTTGTATCAGCGGGTGTTCGGGGGTCTCTCATCGGCTTCGGTCGACGAGAACGGACAAGCGCCGGCGAACGGCTACAACACCGGCATGTCCGGTGGCAAAGCCGTCGTCGATGCTAGCCCAGGCGTCGGTGGTGATCGTACAGCGATCGTCTACACTCTTCGGAGTGGCGACAAGTTGTACGTGATGCACCGGTGTGGGAACATCGTGTTCCCGTCGAAGGTCGTCGGCATCCCCGTCGGCCCGACCGAGCACGAGCGTCCGCCGGTCGTCAAGTCGCCTCCCAAGACGACGCCACCACCGGCAACACCGCGCTGCCCCACAGGCTGGTCGGGTACCTACCCGAACTGTCTCGAACCGAAGGTCGCCAGCCAAGGTGCTGGCGTACGTGGGAATGCTCCTACCGGAGGTGGCCACAACGCCACATCCGGTCCGGGTGTGGTCAAAACGCAGACCTCTGCGCCGTCGACACCACGTGTCAACCCGACGCCCCAAGCGCCTGCGATGACGCCGCGTCCCACTCCCACTTCGGTGGGAACGACGCCGCCGCCACCGCCGCCTCCCACGGCGACGGGCGCTCCATCCTCTCCTTCACCTGGTACTACGGCGCCTTGTGCGCCGGGGATCCCCAGCTGCTGAAGAGCGGAGCAAACCGGCGGGTGCCAGCAGATCGTGCAAGCGATCGAACTGGCACCCGCCACGAGATTTGGTTTTCCACAAACCCATCTTCCGAAAGGAGACTCGCTCTCACTATGATTGAGCCTGTCTCCTTTCGGGGACAACACTACTAGTACGGAATGTTATAGCTTGATTGGTTCTGATAAAGATGAACATTAACAATTCGGCGACTTGAAAACAAACGTTTTACCAATCAATCATTAGCGTTTGATCTGCTCTGCGAGATGGATCAAACAAAGGAGAAATATCATGCGTATTTTAGAGAAATTACGTCGTGTGCCTACGCGCTACACCGCACTGGCTGCTATTGCATTTGCAGTAGTTACTGTGCCGGCTGTACTTTTTGCGTGGGGACCAACACGTCCAACATACACCATGCAGACCCCTGCAGACCACGTCACATTTAACAGCATTACCAACAACCCAGAAGTTGGTGATGAGCGAAACTTCGTCGGTATCCGAGAAGCAGGCTCAACATCAACATGGAGCGACAGCATGAAAGTACAGGCCGGTAAGTCATACACTGTACGTGTGTACGTACACAACAATGCCGCTACAAATCTCAATGCAAGCGGAAAAGGCATCGCGAGAGATGTCACTGCTAGCGTTAACTTGCCAACAACGACCGCAAAATCAATCCAGGTTGATGGAACGATCTCAGCAAGCAACGCAAGTCCAAAACAAGTCTGGGACGACGCTGTATTTACTGGCGACCAAAACTTCAACCTTTCGTATGTCAAAGGTAGCCTTAAGTACGAAAACAATGCATTTGGTGCAGCTGGAACAGCGCTTCCAGAAAGTATTTTCACAAGTAGCGGAGCAAAGCTTGGCTACGACAAGCTTGATGGTACTATCCCAGGTTGTCTCCAGTACGCTGGATACATCAGCTTTACTGTTAAGCCACAATTCGCTCAAACTGCTTCATTTACTATGAGTAAGCTTGTCAGCAAACACGGTGCAAATAGCTGGGTAGATAGCTACGCAGCTCAGCCAGCTGAAACTGTTGATTACCTCGTTCAGTACAAAAATACCGGCGACGTCCAACAAAACGGCGTTGTAGTCAAAGACCAGCTTCCAGCTGGAACAAGCTATGTAGCAGGCTCGACTGTCCTCGGAAACTCTGTAAACCCAAGTGGTATCAAAACCAACGATGGCATCACAACCTCCGGCCTCAACATCGGCTCTTACGCCAAAAATGGAAATGCATGGCTCATCTATAGCGCGAAAATCGCTACCCAAGATAAGCTTCCATGTGGACCACAAAAGCTCACGAACACCGCAACAGTTGAAACTGATTACGGTACAAAATCTGACACTGCAGATGTCACCGTCAATGGCGCCACCTGTAGACCACCAGTTGTCCCTGTCTATACTTGTGACAGCCTTAGCGTACAAAAGCTTTCTGACACAAGCGTAAGATTTTCGACAGCGTACACTATTCGAAACGCTACATTCAAAGGTATTACATACGTCGTTCGTAACAATCAAGGCACGGAACTATACCGCGGCTCAAACGCCAACTACACACAAACAGTAGCTGGTACGTACACGGTACAAGCCTACGTTGTCGTTACAGTGAATGGTGAAGACAAAACTGTTACCAGTGACGCTTGTAAAAAGAGCTTTACGATTGTCGCAAAAAACATCACTGTTTGCGAACTTGCTACGAAGAAAATCGTCACCATCAAAGAGACTGATTTCGACGCAAGCAAGTACTCAAAGAACCTTGATGACTGTAAGACAGTTACTCCAAAAATGATTACTGTTTGTGAACTAGACACAAAGAAGATCATCACTATTGATGAGAAAGATTTTGATAGCAGCAAATATTCAAAGAATCTTAATGACTGTAAGACAGTCGCTCCAAAGAAAATCACTGTTTGTAATATCTCAACAAAGCAAACTGTTACGATCAACGAATCTGATTTTGATGCAAGTAAGTACACGAAAGATCTTAGTGTTTGTGCCCCTGTGGTAACGCCTCCAGTTGTAACTCCAACGGAACTTCCTAAAACAGGTGCAGCTGACATCTTTGCAAAACTAACCGGTGTTATCTCACTGGCTGGTGCAACAGCGTACTACGTTGCAAGTCGCCGAAACGGCTAGAGTCTGACCGCTCCTCTTATATAGCCAGAGGCGTCAGCCTCGGTTAGAAAACCACCCCTTTCAAATAAGGGGTGGTTTTTATTTTGTGTTATTTGCTACACTATATCTATATGTCAGCTAAGCAAAAAAAGAAGCGCAATAAAGTTTACCGCGGCGCCGATGCAAAGTCGGCTAGCCCGCATATAATTCGCGTCGAAGCTGCAAATCGTTCTAGTCTAGGTCAGTGGTGGTTTGAGCACAAGAAACTGACACGCATTGCTGCTATTGCAACCGGAGTGGCACTAGCGATAATCTTGATCATTGTCGAGATAATTACACTACTCACCTAGCTTCGTTTAATTGGCAACTTGAAACCAAAGGTACTACCAACGCCTTCTTTTGATGAAAAGATAACTTCTCCGTGATGTGCGTCGATGATTTTTTTGGCAAGAAATATACCAACACCTGTACCGTCTGGGCGTTGCCGACGTGCGTTGGTCGCACGATAGAACTTTTCGAATAATTGTTTTTGCTCAGATGTAGGTACGCCAATTCCTGTGTCATTCACTGTGAAAACAATCGTATCATCTACCTTTTTAACAACCACAGTAATTGTCGTGTCTGGATGTGAATAAAATATCGCGTTATCAACATAGTTCATAACAACTTGGCGAATCTTAGTGTCATCTATTGTCATGACAAATGGCCCGATAGCATTCTCAAGGTTAAGGGTCATATTATGGCTCTTTGCGGATCGCTCCAAGCTTTTAACCTCCTCGGCGATGAGATTCGAAATATCTGTCTCTTGCAGTTCGAGTACAAATTTACCCGTTTGCAATCGAGAAACATTGAGAAAATCATGTATAAGGTGCACCATGCGCTCACTACTGCTGTAAGCTTCTTCGAGGACTTGCCGCTGCATCTTTGTCACTTTGCCGACATCACCTTCAAGTACCATACTGAGATAGCCCTTGACGCTCGTAAGTGGCGTGCGCAGCTGATGCGAAGCCATTGAGAGAAATTCGTCTTTGGCAGCATCGAGTCGTTGCAGTCGTGCATTGGTCGTACGCAGTTCGGCAGTTGCCGCCTCAATTCTTTGTTTGAGGTTAGCGTTGATGGTTTTAACTTCCTGAACAGAGAGCGCGTTTTGAATAGCGATGACAAGTTCATCGACAACTGTACTTAGTGCTTTTTTATCACGTAAGTCATATCCACTCCCCATGTGAGGACCTAAACATAGATACCCTAACGCTTCATGACCACGCCGCAAGACAATAAGAATTGAAATATTGTGTGATTTCAACATTCGGACTAATTCGTTACTTAAATCATCACGATAATCACACATAATGACATGCGAATTTGACGGTAAAAACTCTTCTAGCGTTTTCAGATCATTATCGGGAAAGTTCGTACGAATACCTGTGCTTACATTGATCGTTTTGCCTTGTAAATTTTTTATAATAAAGAATGCTGACTCAGCTTTGAGTGTTGTAGCTACTTCACGTGCCGCTGAATGCAGTAATGGAAGAAGATCTGATGTGTCGCGTATCTTATCGCCAAATTTATTATAAAAATCTTCGATATTATATCTATCTCTATAAAAAAAACTACTAGTTGCACGATTAAAGAATTCCAAGACGGCTTGGAATGAAAATGCTAAAGATAGTATTAAAAATATATTTAACGGATTAACACCTGGAGTTTCGGTATTACCATTATTTATAAATAATGAGGATATTGCGTAGGCCATTACATAATAAATGACTGTTACAAAAGCGAGTGACGCAACATATGCTGCCGTACGAACTGCTACCATTTTAATATCAAAGAGACCGTGTCGTACAATTGCATACGTACTTGCACCAACGAAGACCAAGGTGCCAAGAGGGCCAAGCTGTACATAGCTATAGATGCCAAGGAGTGGTAAAAGCAGATTACACAAAATCCCGATTATTATTGCAACGATCAAACCCTTCATCACTATGCCAACTTGATTGCGCCGCATTTTATTTTTTGCAACGCGATACGATCGCATCAATATATACATTCCAAAACAAAAATTAAGAAACACCGTGGCTGCATATAATGATATACCCACGGCGCTAGTTTCTATACTCAAATCTGGCCTTACTACTTTACCTACTATTCCGGGTAGTAATGCAGCGAAACCCGACAGAATACAAGCTGATAAGACTAAAAGTTTTTTTGTTGTCCATTTACTACCAGTGATAGTAATTGCAAAATTTAAAAATGCACAGGCGAGAAAAGATGCACTTGTATAGCTGAGTAATGCTATCGGTAATCTATACGTAGGCTCAGCGATGATGAATATTAAATTGGACAATGTCCATAATCCAGTAAAAAATGCTAAATAGAAAAATGACTGATTGATTCTATTTCGAGTATTTTGAAATAAGACAAACACACCAAGAAATAAGTTGACTAAAACTGCTATTACTAAAAGTGATGTTGAAATCGTAATATCTCCCACCATGCTGTTTTAGCTAGCCCACTATACCCATTGCTTCGTCGTAACCGGCTTTTATATATTTAAAACCACCTCTTTTGGGTCTTCCTTGCTCATCAACTGTACTCTCTAATAAGCGAAATGCATGTGCAGGCCGGGCAACACAAAAGTATGAAATATCATCCTTATGTGCATCAATTTTGCCTTTTGTGATCACAGTAATATCGATACCAGCCGCCTCGAGCTGATTTTTCATTTTTTCAGTAGTCGTAAATATCCACGTCGGTTCTCCATGTACTCCTTCAGGGGTCTCCATTTTGGCAAATGCTGCACCAAACATCCTTAAAAATGCTGCGAATCTTGCAAACTTTTGCTCCTCATTGAGATTATCAACAAGCCGCGTAAGATCCATCATCCTCTGTCCTGCTTTTTCGATAATACTATCAATGTTTTCAGTTTTTGTAATGACCTCACCATCGACTTCAGCAGTCTCGCTTCTATGGTAGCGAATTACATCTTCGTACATTTCAAGGTTTGACTCAAGCATGCTTAAACTCAGAGAACCAAAAAAGTTAGTCTTAGTAAGACGCATCCCAGCTAGGACTTTACCATCAGCACCAACATCACATATATGGATTGTGTCGTCTCTTCCATCGTATTCGTCTGTATCATCAGTATGATTGCTATCAAACCAACCCATCGCAACGACGTATTCAGTTCGTAACTCGAGTAGCTCAGGCCAGGGATAACCCAGGCATATTGCTAGTCCTCGTTCAGGTAAAGCTAAACTTTCACGACTTCTCATTACTTCAGTCATATGTACTTCTATCCTACCCTATAGCGGCGTACATTCATACTAATATGCTAAAATGCTAATATAAATATGACAAAAATCGCCATCATTGAAGACGACCAAACAATTAGCCAGATGTACCGCATGAAATTTGAGGCAGATGGTTTCGTGGTTCAACTCGCTGATAATGGAAAGCGTGGCGTCGCACTTGTCGAATCATTTACTCCTGATATCATCCTACTTGATCTGCAAATGCCGGAGATGGGTGGCGCTGAAGCCCTCGAACACATTAGAAATCATGAGTGGGGCAAGAGGATTCCAGTCATCATTTTGACAAATCTCGGTGAAGAAGAATCACCAAAATCGCTTCGTGAACTAGACGTCGAGAGTTATATCGTCAAAGCTGACCTAACACCAAGTCAAGTCGTCTCAAGAGTCAAGCAAGCACTTAATCTGTCGTAGAATCCACCCGCGAGCGAGCTGCTCGTATGACGTTATCAAATAATGCCGCGACGGTCAGTGGACCGACACCACCCTTTTCGGGTGTTATTGTCAGATCATCACGCATACGGACTTCCTCAGCAACATCACCGATAATACGACCGTGTTCAGCTGAGGTTGCTGCATCAACCACGACCGCACCGTGTTTTATGGATTGACTTACAATAAGCCCAGGAACACCGGTGGCAGAAACGATAACATCAGCAGTCGTAAGTTTTGTCAGCATATCATCAGTCGATGCGTCATACACTGTGACAGCGTGTCCAGCGTTGGTCCATAGTCGGGCGAGCGGTGCACCAACAAGGCGACCGTTTCCGACGATAGCGATGTGCTTGTCTTTGAGTGGTACATTATAGCCTGCTAGTAACCAATCGATAGCCATGGGAGTGGCCGGAACGAGCGTAGCATTTTCACCTAACCCATCGACATCTTTTGCCGGCAACACCAGATCTATTGCTTCCTGTGTTTGCGATTCGTCGGCAAGGGGCAACTGCACAATGATGCCGTGAACGCTTTCATCATCATTCAGCTGGCGAATCGTCGCTAGCAGCTCTTCATTTTTGGGCTCACACAGTACGACATCAACCGCTATATCATCGCCGTAGCGTTTTTTCATGCGCACATAGGTCGCGATAACGGGATCATTGCTTGTTTTGACAATCGCAAGCTTTGGTGCGATGTGATCGGCTTGACGAAGCGCCCTAACTTGACGCAGTTGGCGCTCTTTTACAAATTCAGCTAATTCGAGTCCAGATAATACTTTCACCTCTATAGTGTAGCATGAGAAGTGCCCTGTTTATTCGTACCACAACCTGTGCGAAATTATATAAAATCTGTAATGCGTATTGCGGCTTAAAGTGTCTTGGCTTTATCTGTGCGTTTTTGCATGACACATATGTAAAAAGTGTTTGCGACGATCGAGACTATCCAGACAAATACGATGAGAGCAGCAACTAGCAAAACAAAAGCAGTCTGCCAAGATCCGTCATTAATTACAAACGTATTGTCATTTGTAGAGCTGGAGAAATTCGAATAACCATACCCAGCAAACGATAAAAATGTCGTAGCGATGATATAAAGTAAAAACGTGTCTGAATATTTCACGCTGTGATTCGTCACGCCATCGAGCGCATGCGAGTAATGCCACATCCACCAATAATTAAGCCCCGGTATAATCAAAAACCACGTTGTCGGAACATAATTGGATCTGAGAACAGTGTTCAACTCTTTTCGGCACACTGCAGCCCAGCGGAAGAAGTAAAATCCAAGCGTGACAATCTGCAGTCCAATCAATTTGCGCGTACTATGTCCGTGTAGCATCGAAAAGGACTACGCCTGCGGAGGAGTTACTGGCGGTTGCGGTTCAGTTGGTGCAGCGGGTTGTGACGAAATAGTTGGTTGACTCCAATTATTTTGAGTTTGCTCAGGATTTGGAGATTGCTGAAACTGGGCGGGTTCCTGCGTATCTACTGTAGTCGCCACAGCTGGCTGTGTCGCGACGTATGGGTTAGCGCCAAACACAGCTGGGGATTGCGCTGCGTCAGTACCAATTTTATTGAAATCATTTTGGATGATAGCGCAGCCAACTGCTCCTAAGATGATGACTAACACGAATGTAAGTGTTGGGGATTGCTTACCGCCAGTCACCAATTCGACACCTTCAGAGTACTTCCAGAACCAATAATAACTGACAAATGGAATAACCAGCAGCCACGCTGTCGGGGTATTTGCGCCTTTTTTATTCATCTCATTCTTGGTTTTGACAAACCATACGAGGTTGTATATACCAAAGGTAATCAGTGGCAAAAAAAAGACGGCGAGTGGATTGCGTTGTTTCATATTATTTTTTATTTTCTTTCTATAGGTACCTTTTATTAACTACGCGAAGTATACCAGTGGCTTGGTGTAAACACAAGCACACTACGGATCTATAACTTTACCTTATGAATAATTACGATATACAAAATCTATACAGCAATCCGCGACGAATGATCATGACGGGTTTATAGTAAATTACCACTCAAAAGATCAAAATCTAGCCTGAACACAAAAATAAAAAACCGACCGGTAGCGAAAAGGTCGGTTTTTTATTTTGGAGGGCCAGCGGGGACTTGAACCCCGGACACCCTGCTTAAGAGGCAGGTGCTCTAACCAGCTGAGCTACTGGCCCAAAGTCAATCAAAACTATAACAAACAGAGGCGGATTTGTCCACCCCAACCCCAATTATTTAGAGCTCGTCTTTTTTGCTCGAGATAAACGCTGCCCATTGTCTGATTAGACGAAGGATTGTCTTGAGCGGCAATTCGATAAGCATATCAAGAGCTAGGGCGACGATATTGACCTTTGAATATTTATCACTCATAAAGCGACCGACGATAACAAATGGCATATACAAAAAGTCCCGTACCGTCGTGACGCCGTTTTGCTCACTATCGACTGCTTCGATTTCGCGGATCATTCGACTCAAGCGGAAACCAAGGAAGCTGGCGCCTGATAGGAATAAGAAGAATATTGATAGATGAAGTAGATCAAATCCGGCAAAATGCCACAAAAGGAATGCACTTCCGCCGAATACAATCATAAAAGCGATCGCATAAACAATATTGAAGCTAGCACCAAATGAGCGTGATGCGCGCCGGAGCTGTGGCGCATCGGATCCATACACAATCTCATCAATCTCTTCGATCAATCGTCTGGTATTGGCTGACCCAGGTAACATCAATGTCATTCGCAGTAATATCATGTAGAGCGGAGGAAAACCGAGATTGATAATCAGCGGTACAGCAGCGATAGCACCAAACATAAAATAGTCATACGGCACTTCGATAGCGAGGCCAATAAGAACTTTTGTGATGATTAGAAAGGCGACGCTCTTTAAGATGCCGCGATTAATACGCGTATTGATAGACTGATAATCTGTCAAAATCTGGGCTTCACAAAGAGACAAAAATTCATTTGGCTTAGTCAGTTTTGTCGCTACATCATTTTGCTCATCTATAACATGGCGAAGAACTCGTAGCGGTGCTCCGTGGCGATCGATGTAACGATACAATCTTTCAACTGTCGAGGATTTGAATAATGAATCGATTTTCTGATTTGTTGCGATAAAACTATCTAAACCGTCAGGAGTTTGTTGATAGCGACTAAGCAGACCAGTACGAACGACCGCAAGATCTGACTTGAGCAGTGCTCGATGTAAAGCAATATAGAGTGCGAGATCAAAATCATCTGGTTTAGTAGTAAAAAGACTGGAGATCTTCGGCGAGGACTGGTAATAATCATAAACAAATTGTACGTAAGCCCCGGCGAGCGCTGGATTATTTAGTTCCCAATCTATGCGCACCGCAAGTACTTCGATTGTCCATGTTTCGACTTGTTCGCGAGCAATAGCATGATCTTTGTTAAGTGCAATATATGCTGCATAATGTGATGCTGCTAGTTTGCTGATTACAGATACGGTGTGTTCGGTAACCGTATCATTTTCAATATATCCAGCAAGAGTCAATTCGATTGCTAGCTCTTCCCCGCTGTCGCGAATTTGTCTTTCATCACGAACTAAGAATAGTCGCCTGTAAAATCTGCGAATTGCACGCTGCAACAAGGTGTGCTCTTCGGCATATTCGGCTGCATTGCGTAGTTGCTCGTACGCAGCAGTAACCGCACCACCCGCACCGACAATATGAACTTTTTGAGCGTGAATGTGCTGTGTGTTTTTGGCTTGAAGCTGCTGCTGCGCATGAGCGAGTAGTTGTGTAAGTGATTGGCCGTTAGCGTTGAGGGATTTATCCATATTTATGTGGTGGTCTGCAGGTTTCACTGCATTATTTCACAAGTTTACACATATATACTATGTGTGTCTAGCTTTGTTATTATAGCACTCTACCACTGTTATTGCAACTAGATAATGCTTGTGCTACACTACGGCCAATGAGCAGATTACCAATTCCTGGAAAAGATGACGGTGCATGGGGTGACATCCTTAACGAATATTTAAATGTCGTTCACAATACTGACGGTACATTAAAAGACGGCACGGTCAGCATGACCACGCTTGACGCATCAACGCAAACTGCAATCTCGCAGTCTGGTACAGGTATCAAAATAGGTGGTGACATAGGTGGCACTGCGTCCAACCCACAAGTCATCGGTACGCATCTTTCTACTGCCCTTCCGGTCACTCAGGGTGGAACTGGTTCAGCAACAAAGAGTTTTGTTGATCTTTCTAGCGCCCAAACTATTGCTGGTGCGAAGACTTTTAGTACAGCACTAGCCGTACCGGGCGGCCAAGTTGTCCCAAGTGATTGGATTAATGTCAAAACATTTGGTGCAAAAGGAGACAATACAACCAATGACCTCGCGGCAATTCAAAATGCTATTAATGCATGTCCTGCAGGTGGTACTGTATATTTTCCTGCCGGACTATATGTCGTTGCAAATACCATTACGATACCTGCAAATATAACGCTTCGTGGTTCATCCGCTACACGCTGGCCCCAATATGGTGGCGTTCCTAGCTACCTAAAACCAAAGTTTGGCAGCTTCCTCGGTACCTCGCTACTATCTGCAACAGAAGTCGATGGCTGGCGGATTGTTGATATGAATTTATCGTCCGGAAGAGCTGTTGGACCAGCAAATGCACCGGTTGATGCATTGTATGTCACTGGTGGTGCTAAGGGCGTCCGATTGCAAAATGTACTCACGTACAATTTTTCTGGCTATGGTATTCACACCGACTCAACAAGCAATGGTTGGCCTGGAGGCTGGGAAGTTTCAAACCTCAATATGCACGCAAATGCGCTTGGAGGCTGGCGCTCAGACAATTCCGCCACGCAAACCTACGCTTTTTCTGACGCAGTGATCGAGAATTCCGAAGCTGGCGCAAATAATGGCGATGGATGGCACTGGAATGGGCTAGCTGCAGTTGACTTTATAAGTCTTCGATCAACGTGGAATGTCGGGTATGGCTTTTATGTATCCGGTCAATCAAGCAATGTAGGTTTTACCGAATGTCAAACGGATCGCAGCAACAAAGACGGTTGGTATTTAAATGTCACTGATGGCGCCGGCACCACTGCCCCATCTCCACACGTTGTCTTGCTCAATGGCTGCCATGCCTCACGTGATGGTCGAAATAGTAATAACGGTCAAGCTGGCTACGCAGGTGTGCGCATTGTCGGCAATTCACTTTCAGATCTTCATATGCCAGTGGTCATCAATGGATTTCAGAGTCATGTATCGGCTGATGATCAGCCAGGCGGCCAAAATTCTCCAGATTACGGTATATACGCTACAAAAGCACGTAAAGTTATCGTGAACGGAGCCATTCTCAATGCCACCGTTGCGCCAACATTTGACGACTCCAGCTCTATCGTCGATGCCGGTGCGAATATGTACAACCTCGTTAACTTTTCGACTGGACTTGTTACCTACAATACGACACCGCCGGTTTCTAATCGGGCTATTTTGAACGGTTCACAGTTGCAAGTAGCAGATACCACGTCAGCACCAACAAACGCTCGAGATGAACTCGTGCAAATTCGCCGCGTCAGCGATCATGTCGGATTACTGGTGCGCAACTCGACTCCTGCAGGTAACGCAAATGCAGCCGTGCTTATAGACGGATCAACTACAGCCTCACAAGGCTTAGGTATTCGTCTGATTACGGACACGAATCATCGTTTTCTAGCTCGCACAGGTGGCACACTTGAGTGGGGAGATGGAACGGCATCTCGCGATGTGACGCTTGGTCGAACCGCGGCTGGTACATTGACACTAAATAATGCGGGAGCAGCCACGACATCGGTGCTTGATTTACCCGGAAGTCTCCAAATTGGCCAATACACTGTCGACTTGGGTGGTGGCTCTGGAGTTGTATCAATTGCAAATGCTTCAACTGTTCCATCTTCTAACCCAGTTAATGGTGGTATTTTGTACGCAGCAGGTAACTTACCTATGTGGCGAGATGCAAGCGGCACAGTATATAATCTTACTGCAGCCACGGGCAACAGTTCTCCAACCGTACCATTACCTGAAGATTACAACTACCGTGTGTGGACCTACGATCCGATGATTGCCGCAAATGCCACAACGCCTACTTCAGGTGTCCTTTACCTTCAACGTGTGACGGTACGTGCCTCACAAACTGTCTCGAAAATCATGTACGGGGTCGTATCGGTCACCGGAATGTCATTGACCGCTGGGCAAAACTTTGTCGGCATATACGACAACAATGGGACACTCGTTGGGTCGAGTGCTGATATTTCATCAGCTATTACTGCCGGTGGTGAATTGATTTTCAACCTATCGAGCGCAACAACACTGTCACAAAATAGCTTTTATTGGATTGGTATATTACTAAACGGAACCCCGCCAACAATCGCACGTGGAGCAGCACAGGTTAACAACTTCGGCAGCTCCCAGTTAACAGGAGCAACGAGACGATTTGGTGCGTTTGGAACTGGCTTAACGTCGTTACCAGGTACTATTACTCCGGCAAGTATCATATCAGTAACAACAAATACTTACTGGTCTGCAGCGTCGTAGTTGACCAAAGAAAATAAGCTAGCAAATGCTAGCTTATTTTCTTTGGTACACCCGGCAAGATTCGAACTTGCGACACCTGGTTCCGAAGACCAGTGCTCTAATCCGCTGAGCTACGGGTGCGTATAATATGTAGTATACACTGTTTTAATAGATAGAGTATACTAGTCACACAAGATGAATGTTCACTCAGATATCCCTCTCAAACCGTACCTAACCATGCAGCTTGGTGGTAAAGCACGATTTATTGCCGATGCGCATAGTTCAGACGAAGTCATATCCTTGGTTAAGCACGCTGCTTCACTACAAATCCCCTTTTTCGTTCTCGGTGGAGGTAGTAATACGCTTGCGACTGACGATGGCTACAACGGACTTGTCATCCGCATGCAACAAAAAGGTATATCTAACATTGAAGAAACGTCAGATTGGACCGTTATCAAAGCACTCGCTGGGGAGCTATGGGATGATCTCGTCAAACTCAGTGTTGAGAAGCACTTAACTGGTATGGAAGCGCTCTCGGCTATTCCAGGTACTGTTGGAGCTGCTCCGGTACAAAATATTGGCGCCTACGGTCAGGACTTAGCGGATACGTTCCTCGAGCTTGAAGCCTACGACAGCAAGCTAGACACAATCGTCACTCTCACTGCAGACGATTGTCAGTTCTCGTATCGTGATAGTATATTTCGTGGCAGTGAAATGGGCCGATACGTTATTCTTTCCGTCACATTCAAGCTCTACAAACTTGCGCCGCGACCACCATTTTATAAAGCCGTACAAGAGTATTTTGATACCCATAATGTCACCCTCTATACACCTGAGAATATCCGCAGCGCAGTTATAGCAATCCGTACTGATAAGCTTCCTGATCCAAAAATCCAACCAAATACCGGATCTTTTTTCAAAAATGCAATTATAGAACGATGGCAGCTTGTTGAATTACAGAAAACCTATCCTGACATACCGAATTATGATTTAGGTGATGATCTTTTCAAGATACCGACTGGTTGGCTCATCGAACAAACAGGCTATAAAGGAAAGCTGCTTCATGGCATACGAGTCAATAGTAAAAATGCGCTGGTGCTCATAAATGAATCGGCATCGAGTTACGATGATTTGGTATTGGCTCGAGATGAAATTGCTGCAAACGTACGTGACACATTTCGAATTTCGATAGAACAAGAACCCTTAGAACTCCGCTAGTACTTGCTATCAATCCCGCTTATCCTTACAATAACGTATATAAGAGGATTAGGGTGCGAATACATACAACCAAAAGTCGAGGGTTTACTCTCATAGAATTGCTCACCGTCATTGTCGTCATGTCGATATTACTCAGTGGCGGCTGGGTTGTAGGTAATAGTTACTTTGCCTATATCGATAGCTCGAGAGACACTGAGCGATCAGCAGACGTCAACTCTTTAGCGCAACAATTTGAAGCTTATTATCGGGACAAGGCCTACATTGCCGGTGCGACGTACCCGACAACAACTCAAGTGTCGTCATCACTTACGTCCTTGATTTCTTCAAATGCACTTGATGCGACTAAAGCACCTGGGGCAACCGCTTCAAGTGTCGTCGTTGCAACATCGACTTCCACAACATCTCCTGGACCAAACAGCGGTTCGCCTACAATCAGTGAATACGTTTATCAGCCATTTTCAGCGACAGGAAGTTTGTGCACGTCATCAAATCCGCCGTGCGTACGATTTGTATTTTATTACCGAGACGAACAAACTAACACATTAAACGCAGTTTCAAGCGTGAGGCAACAATGAGCAATAACCAACAAGGTTTTACTTTAATCGAGATACTCACTACTATTGTAGTTGCTTTAATTTTCCTCTTGAGCGCATTCCAACTTACCGGTTCTATCCAGCAGCTTGCCATCACTGGCAATCAAACGAACGTGGCGGATCTGCTCGCCTACTCGAACATGCGCCAGTACGCGAACAGTCAGAGCCCGAATGAGTGGTTTAACTGTGATGCTTACGTACCCGGAACTCCTGTTGTATTAATCAATAAATCAGGTAGCTCTCCTAATTTGCCCAACCCAGTAGTACAGCATGTTGAAGTTACTGCACCATACGGCTGTAGTGGCGCAAGCGCTGGGTTACCGTTACGTATTGAATCATATGTCCAGTACGGTACTGGAACAAAAAGGATAACGCATGCAACGTATGTATCATTTTAATAATAAATCAGTCGGTTTTACGTTAGTAGAGCTGCTCATCGTAATGACAATATTACCCTTGCTTGTTGCTGGCTTCATATTTGTGATCTTTACGACTCTCGACAATACCAGACGAAGTAATTTTCAATTTAGCCTGACCAGTCAAGCGCAAGATGCCGCGTATACGATCGAGCGTGATGTACGATTAAGTCGTTCATATGAAACAACTATCACTACTCCATTTAGTGATGCCTACGGTCAAACTAGTAATGGAGCTACTTGGACATACAACGGTGCATCCAATTCAGCTAATTCTCGTGCTCTCATATTAGCCGTTCCAGCAACTACGTCAGCGAGTTTATCGGGAGACCGTGGCCCGGTGTACACCAATCAATCTGTTATAGATGGCAAATATAACTGTACAGATCAAATTGCATACAATGCCGTATTAACAAACCGGGTTATTTATTTTGTTCGCAATAGTACGCTATATCGGCGAATATTAACAGACAGGACGACACCCACCTGTAGTGCAACGGTTCGCTATCAGCAACAATCATGCCCGCCCGAGCTCCGTTCTTCCTGGGACACGGGTGTATGCAAAACTGCCGATGAAGCAATAGCTACAAATATAAATGTCTTCAGGGTCGATTATTTTGAACAACGGGCAGTAGCACCGCTCAGTGGCCAATATGTCTCTGGTGATCCAGCTGTACTTGATCAGGCAGATGACGTTGCAATAACTGTTGGCACTACGCGGCAATTTGCCGGTCAACCACTCTCGGCGCTGGTGACACTGCGAATTACTAAGGCTAATGAGGTAATCCAATAATGTTAAACGATTCCAAGCAAAATGGCTTTGCATTAGTAGTTGTCCTTATCATGTCGACAGCTTTGATAGTGCTTGCACTCTCTTTATTGCAAACAGTGGACATAGTCAGAACAAATAATATGTCTAGATATTATGCAAAATTAGCAGAGGACGCATCTGAGGCCGGAACAGCTTATGCCAAAGGATGCATTGAAGCGAACGGCCGAACTCAGTCGTGGACAGGTACGCTTGCTCCTGATAAAACATGCGCTGGCACTGCTGGTACAACGAGTCAATATGTATTAAATACCAGCACAGTCCAAACTACATTCACCGTCGGTAACCTGGAACAAGCTAACGCTAACAGCGTTATTATCGCAGCAACAGGCATATCCCAAGTTAAAATCAAAGGCACTGCTACAGTAATAAAAACTTACACGCAGACAACGAAGAGGAAAATAGTTTGGGACCCAGATCTAACTAGTCAGCAATCGAGTAGCGGAACAACACGAACCTGTGGTATTTTGGGCGGGAACGTCTATTGTTGGGGGACGAATACATACGGTCAGCTTGGCAATAACACCCAGACTGATAGCCCTACACCTGTTAAGTTATACAGAGATCCAACAGTATTAGGGACTAAAAAGATTTTAAATATAGTATCAGGCTCATATTTTAACTGTGTGATAGCTTCTGATAATGCAGTCTATTGCTGGGGAAAGAATGAATCATATCAGCTAGGAAATACTGGCAGTGATAGTATGGTACCAATTCTAGTACCTGGTTTGGCAGGCAAAGTCGTAACTGGGCTAGGTGCCTCAAGTTCCTCAGTATGTGCACTCATTACCAACGGTGATGTGTATTGTTGGGGTGCGAATCAAAAGGGACAACTGGGTGCCGGTCTCGGTACGAGTAAAGTAGCTGTACCTACACTGGTAGCTGGGCCATCTCTCTCGGCCAGCTCTGGAAGTATATTAGCAGGTAAATCCATCATCAAAATAACGAACAATGGCACCTTCAACGATTCATTTTGTGCAATTGATAGCACATATAAAGCTTATTGTTGGGGCGCGAATGCGCAGGGTGAGCTTGGAATAGGCACCACTGGAGGTAACTCAAATACGCCAAAAGCAGTAATTACAACCAGTGCATTATCCGGGAAAAAAATAATAGATATTCAGAGTGATGGAAATGATGTTCTGTCAGATGTCGGTACAACCGGTGATCTTGCATACGGTGATTCACATACTTGTGTTGTTGCATATACTACTACTCCTAATGACGCTAAAGCATACTGCTGGGGATCAAACCGTATTGGAAACTTAGGAAATAATGGCGTAATTGGAAAAGCTAGCAATACGTTTCCCGCTTGGATATACAATACACCTCAAGCTGTAGATACTACAGGAGTACTGAGCGGCAAAACAATTACCAGTGTCGCTACTGGTGACGCCGGGAGCTGTGTAACAGCATATCCTACCGGAGGTTCAGCAAATGAGCAGCGAGCATACTGCTGGGGACCAAACTATGCAGTAGGAAACGGGGGTCCACGTTCTAGCGTGCCAGTACAAGTCGATGATGGTAACGGAATATTTTTGAACAATAAAATTGACAATCTCGTTGGAGGCGCAGATCGATTTTGCGCGCGTGCTATTCAAACTGCATATTGTTGGGGGGCAAATGCAAAAGGTCAAATTGGAACTGGGCTTACTACACCTAGTACCGTAAGACAGCCAGCCGAAGCATTATTTTTACGTCCGTTAAACAATGAATTCATCTATTAAACATCATTCATAAAATGCTTGTGCTTATAAAATTCATATAGTATGATACGTTCATAAGCATCATTTAAATTAGGGGGCATTTCAATGCTAAAGAATACTAAAATTAAACAGAGCGGCTTCACATTGGTGGAACTCCTTATCGTAATCGTCGTTATTGCGATCCTGGCTGCCATCACAATCGTTGCCTACAACGGTATCCAAAACCGTGCGAAAACCAGTGCTGGGCAAACTCTTGCCAACAGCATCCAGAAGAAAGCGCAAGCATATAATACGATTCAGTCAGTATATCCAACATGGTCAGAATTAAAGAACAACTATGACGCTGGTACAACGGTTGCTTCAACAACTACTTCAGAAGCTAAACTTGATGACGCAACATCTCTTACTGCATCTGCTACCACTGCATTGACATCTTCAAATGCAAATGGTGGAAAAACTGTTCAATATGGTGCATGTGCTGCGACAGGTGCAGTAGGCGCTCGAATTGTTTACTGGGATTACACCAAAACAAGTGGACAAGCAACAACTATAAACCTCGGTGACACGACTACTTGTACTACATTTAACTAGCCAAGCACAGAAAAACAGGCGTACATTATCTGGCGCCTGTTTTCTATTGTGCTTAAGCTAAGCTTATAGTAAGCTTCTATACATACAGCTAAACATGATTACACTAGGGGGCTAAATAATTAATGTTCACGATAACTAAAATTAAACAGAGCGGCTTCACCTTGGTAGAGCTTCTTATCGTGATTGTAGTTATCGCGATCTTGGCGGCCATCACAATCGTTGCCTACAACGGTATTCAAAACCGTGCGAAAACCAGTGCGGGCCAGAGCTTAGCCAACAGCGTACAGAAGAAAGCACAAGCGTATAATACGATACATTCTGCATACCCAACCAACGCGGAACTGAAAAATAATTACCTTCCGGGCACCACTACTGTCTCTACTATATCGCCTGAATCTAAACTGGACGACAGCAACTCTATCACTGCCACTACATTAACCCAAACACTCGCAAGCGGAGGTAAAGTAGTACAGTACGGTGCATGTAGTGCTTCTTCGGCAATTGGAGCGAAGATCATATACTGGGATTTTACAAAGACTGCTAGCCAAGCAACGACAGTCACGTTAGGTGACACTTCGTCTTGTGCCACGCTTAATTAGAGCTTGTACTAAGAAATTAGTAATAAGACGCTTTCGAATGAAGGCGTCTTATTTTTTTCTAGCCTACCTATAACTTTATTTAGTACGGCAAAGGGAAATTGAGTAAGAACTTCTTTACTTGATCACGCAATACTGATAGCTGCTGTGAATCCTCGCGGCTGTCGATAGCTTGCTTCATCCAATCAGCGATCTGTGCCATATGAACCTCTGTCAAACCGCGAGTCGTGAGTGCCGGTGTTCCAAGCCGTATGCCACTCGGTCGAAATGGCGGATTAGTATCATCAGGTACACTATTCTTGTTGAGTGTTAGTCCAATTTTATCGAGAGCTTCTTCGGCTACTTTCCCATCAATCCCGAAACTCTTCTGTACGTCAGCAAGAATGAGGTGATTGCTTGTGCCATTTGTAACAAGCTTGAAATCTCGCTTCATCATCTCGTCGGCTAATGCTCGTGCATTCAATAAAATTTGTTCACCATATTGCTTAAATTCTGGCTGTAGCGCTTCACCAAAAGCAACCGCTTTTGCTGCGATTGAGTGCATGTGCGGCCCACCTTGCATACCGGGGAAAATAGCGCGGTCAACAAGTGTAGGAATATTTTCGATGGTCTTTTCTGGTGCGCGCAGCGGTGAGCTCACAATACCCTTTGTCAAAATTAATCCGCCACGTGGACCACGAAGTGTTTTGTGCGTTGTCGTCGTAATGACATGAAAGCCATAGTCAAATGGATTTTTTGACACACCAGCGGCGATCAGTCCAGCAATATGCGCCATGTCAGCCATCAAAAGTGCGCCAACTTCATTACCTATAGCTGCAAATTTTTCATAATCGAGATCACGCGGATACCCGGAAAAACCTGCTAAGACTATCTTTGGTTTGTGCTCCAGAGCCAACTCGCGAATATGTTCATAATCGATCTCACCTGTTTCGATGTCTTTCATTTTGTATGGCACAAAATTGTAGAGTTTCGCTGAGCGTGTCATTGGATTGCCGTGGGTCAAGTGCCCGCCATGTGACAGATCCATTGCAAGTACTGTATCTCCAGGTTCGAGCCAGGCGCTATAGACGGCTTCATTAGCTGGCGCTCCAGAATGCGGCTGGACGTTCGCGTGATCTGCCTTAAATAGTTGCTTTGCCCGCTCAATGGCGAGCGTTTCAAGCGGATCCGTAAAATCTTGGCCACCGTAGTAGCGCTTACCTGGATAGCCTTCAGAGTACTTATTGGTAAAGACACTCCCTAGTGCGGTTAGGACATCTCTCGAAACATAATTTTCACTCGGAATAAGCTCTAGGCCGTCTTGCTGGCGTTGTATTTCGCCGGTAATGAGCTGCCATACTGCATCATCATTCATACTATTTGTCCCCTCTAAAAGAATTATTTCTCGTCTGTATATTTTAATGATGAGAAGTGTAATTAAATCATACATAAAGTATAACATGATAAATTGTTGACATACAATATCTCGTATGTGATATAATTATTGTATGAATGAGCTTGACTACAAACAACGCATTGGGTTACTAATACAGGAAAATCGTCAAGCAAAAGGCATGACGCAAAAAGAGCTAGCTGAAAAAATTAACACTTCTCAAAGTGCTATAAACAGAATTGAAAAAGGTGGCCAAAACCTCAGCGTTGAGATGCTTGGCCGAATTAGCGAGGTTCTTTCAAGCAATATCATCACACTCAACAGCAGTGGTAAAACCAATTTCAGAATTCACGGTGGTCACGAACTGCATGGTTCTATAGAACTCAAGACTAGCAAAAATGCCGCAGTTGCTTTGCTGTGTGCAAGTCTTCTCAATAAAGGTAAAACAACGCTGCGACGCGTCGCCCGTATTGAAGAAGTCAATCGCATCATAGAAGTGCTCAATAGTATCGGCGTAAAGACAAAATGGTTACCTGGCAACGATCTTGAGATCACACCACCAGCCAAACTACAGTTGGACAAAATGGACATTGAGGCTGCCAAAAAAACCCGTACGGTAATTATGTTCCTTGGCCCGTTGCTTCATCAATATGATGATTTTAAACTGCCTTTTGCCGGTGGCTGCAATCTTGGTACTCGAACTGTTGAACCACACATGGTGGGCTTAGCGCCGTTTGGTCTCGTAGTTGAGGCTAGTCCTGGCACCGACTATTACCACGCTACGACGAGGCAAACGAGTCCAACAAAGAGTATTCTCCTTACCGAGCGTGGTGATACCGTCACCGAAAACGTCATCATGGCTGCTGCGCTCCACGATGGTGAAGTGGTTATTCGCAATGCCAGTCCAAATTATATGGTGCAAGACTTGTGCTTCTTTCTCGAAAAGCTTGGCGTGAAAATAGATGGCATCGGAACAACAATCCTAACCATTCGCGGCAAGCGCACTATCAATAAAATTGTTGAGTACTCGCCAAGTGAAGATCCTATTGAAGCTATGAGTTTCATTGCGGCAGCTGTCGTCACGCATTCAGATCTCACGATCACCCGCGTACCAATTGAGTTTGTTGAATTAGAATTGGCGATACTCGAAGGAATGGGATTGCAGTATACGCTCTCAGACGAATACCTTGCTCGCAATGAACGAACGCGACTTGTCGACGTCCATCTCGAAAAGTCTAAGCTCATCGCCGCCAAAGACAAACTCCACAGTATGCCATTTCCGGGAGTTAATATGGACAATCTTCCGTTCCTAGGGCTCATTGCCACTGTCGCCAAAGGTCGATCCTTAGTGCATGATTGGAGCTATGAAAATAGAGCAATCTACTTCACAGAACTTACCAAGCTTAATGCGAATATTGAGATGGTCGATCCGCATCGTGTCTATATCACTGGTCCTACAAAATGGAAGCCAGCCGATATCATTGCCCCACCTGCACTTCGTCCTTCGGTGGTAGTACTGCTGGCAATGCTAGCGGCACCAGGTCAATCAATTCTGCGTGATATCTATTCGATCAATAGAGGCTATGAGGACTTTGCAAACCGGCTCAATAGCATCGGTGCGAACATCGAAACAATTCGCGATCTCTAGCATTTACCCTAGTATCTTGCTATAATCCTACATTGTACGGCGAATGTAGCTCAGTTGGTTAGAGCGCCGGGTTGTGGCTCCGGAGGCCGTGGGTTCAATTCCCATCGTTCGCCCCAAATAAAATTGCATGACCTTTCAAGAGTCATGTAATTTTATTTTGTACACAGCGTAATTAAAACCACCGGCGACAGCTTCAGCTGCCAAGACCCGTTCTCGACTTATCTACGTCGGATATTCCCTTCTCATCTGTATCCTGGTATAATCATCCAAGTACGCGGGCGTCGTATAATGGCTAATATGTCTGCCTTCCAAGCAAACGATGAGAGTTCGATTCTCTCCGCCCGCACCATAGAAAATAGAGATCCAACGCGATCTCTATTTTCTTTAGTATATAGTGAAGTGATTAGAGCTCATATTGCGAGCAAAGCAAGCATTCGTAATCTCACTAGTTCGAAGTTACTCCTGATTAGAAATCATATGCTACATGGACTTCTGATATAATAACCACGGTATGCCCCGGTAGCTCAGCTGGATAGAGCAGAGGACTTCTAAGCCTAAGGTCGCAGGTTCGAACCCCGCCCGGGGTACCAATAAAATCACCCGCCGAATGGTGGGTTATTTTATTGGTTATATTGTACGAGGGATATCGAACCGTCTCGAGGTTCGGTCGTTAGTCTCGTGCCCGAATCTATTCGGCGCATATATTTACATGCTCGACCCAGCTCGGGTACTGTCTTAAAATGCAGTATTGTTATAGTATTCTAATGCGCATGATTAATGATTGCTATTAGTGAAGTTCATAAGATACTTTTGTATCTCTTATCATTGTTAGGATTAATATCAACTAATGTATTTGTTACTATAAATCAATGTCTAATAAATATATTCAGCGGGAAAATGGTGCATTCATACCTTCGACCGCAGAACTTTTCGTCATATCGGCGAAAGAGTCACAACGGCTATCAGTTAATTACGATTTTGTCCGTAAAAATAGTGACATTTTTGGTGTTCATCGAGATATATCAGCATTAGCGAGTAGTGATGACAGCTGGATCGACACTTACCCGTCACTATCGCTAGAGGACTTAGTACTTGCCATCGATAAAAATCATCGTGACATAGCTGGCTACATTAAACGCAGTGAGAGCAACGAGCAGATCCAACGAGCAATATACAATGCATTGATTCCGTATACGGCTACCGATTCAACCACAGATGCGATCTTTGTCTTTGGGGCTGCGTCAAACGCACGCATCGAGAGAGCTGTTGAATTATACAAATGCGGTACAGCAACCAAAATATTATTATTAGTGGCAAAGGCCCTCGTTACAAAGATACTGAGCAGACTGAAGCACGGAGGATGGCCAACTATGGCGTCGAAAATGGTGTACATATAGATGACATTATTCTAGAGGAGAATTCGGTCACTTTACCAGATAACGTGAAACGAACGATTGATTTATTGGAAATGATGCGTTGGCATCCGCGTTCACTGACGATTGTAGCCACCGATTTCGTACTCACACGAGCACGGTTTGAATGGTACAAATTTTGCCCATGGGACATAGCCATTACGCCTATCGCTGCTCGCCCTCAATCACCGTACTTAAATACGAAGAACTGGAGTAAGGATGAAACAGCGATTGCACTGGTACTGAATGAATACGCAAAAATCATCATCGAATCGAAGATGGATTTAATCAAAAGAGAAAACTAGTAAATGACCTATCTGCTACTCATCTAAAGGTCGCATAGTATACTAAACATAGTGAACAGTACGACTTTTATGAATCAAATGAAAACCATGTGGGCCGAGCTTGATGGGCTGTTTACGGATAAAGAGGCGTGGGATTTATTTCGACTTGCGGCATTCGTAGAGACTGTAACATGGACACTATTGATCATAGGAATACTCTTCAAAAAATTCCTATTACCCGGCTATGAGTTTGTTCTGCCAATCGCTGGTTCGCTGCATGGTGTTTGCTTTCTCGCTTACATCGTCATCGTGTTTTTCGTACACAGGAGTCTTAAATGGAGTATCCGTCGACTGATCGTCGCCGAGGCAGTAAGCAACGTGCCGTACGGCGCAATGCTTTTTGAAATATGGGTCGCAAAAAAACGCTGACTAGAACACAAACGATAAATCAGCGTATGTTATGCAGCACGGCCAGAAGCAATGTCATTTGCCTCGGCTGTTGTTGCGTAGTTTTGCGCAACTTGGCTAGCTGAAATATGAACGACGCCACCAGCAGCAACGGCACCAGCCAAAATAGCTTTGGCAACGTTGTTTTCGATCACACGTTGTATGACGCGTCGCATCGGCCGAGCACCAAGACGCGGGTCATACCCTTTGTCAACAAGAAGTAACTTTGCCTCTTGTTCGACTTCGACGGTAATTTTTTGCAGCGCCAGTGTTTTATTGACACCTGCAATCATGAGATCAACAACTTTCAGGAGGTCTGCTTTCGTCAGCGGCGTAAACATGACCATCTCGTCGAAACGATTGAGAAACTCCGGACGAAATTGGCCCGTTTCGATTAGCTCATTGGTAAATTGTTCTTCAAACTGGGCTACATCATAGCCACGCTGTATATACTCACGAATGCGATCGGCTCCAGCATTGCTTGTCGCGATCACAATGGCATCGAGGAAGCTCACCTCACGATTATTGATATCACGTAAGATCCCTTCGTCGAGTAACTGTAGCAACGTCGTCAAAACACTCGGGTGGGCTTTTTCGATCTCATCAAGTAACACGACGCTATAAGGCTTTTTCATGACCTGAGCCGTGAGACTACTTGGGTCATTTGAACCGTCAGCGATCAAACGAGTCACGTCTTCACTACGCACATATTCATTGAGATCCAGTCGAATGATACGATCTTCACCGCCAAAATAAACGTCAGCAAGCGCCTTCGCAAGTTCTGTTTTACCGACACCAGTGGGGCCAAGAAACAAAAAAGTACCTATGGGGCGATTTTCATTGCGCACGCCTGCCCTCGCTCGACGTAAGGCATCACTCACAACACTGACTGCCCTCGTTTGATTGATCATGCGTTTATGAATAAGGTCTTCAAGCTGCAATAATTTTGCTCGTTCACCGACTTCTGAAACAACACTCACTTTAATATCCATCGTTTGCTCTATCGCCTGCTGCACCGAGTTGATAGTGACGAGACCATTTTCAGCATAACTCGATGACGATTCGAGTAGTTTGAGGGCTTGACCTGGCATAGAAACATCGTGGACATAGCGCATACTGAGCCTATAGGCCTCTTTTAGTGCTTGGTACGTAAACGTGACGTGATGACGAAATTCGATACTGATCAGCTGATCTTGCATGACCTGTAATGTTTCTTGCTCACTCGCTGGTGAAATAGAGACACGGTTTAGCGCATTTGCTATTGCTGCACTGCGAGCGGTGATTTGGAGGAATCGCTGCTCATCCATTGCGAGAATTATCCGTAGTCTTCCCGCCTCAAGGATCGGAAGCAGCACAGTAGAGATATCTACTGCGCCGATACCATCTTCAAAAAATACTTGTGCATTATCAAGGCAGAGGATAATGTTTTTTGCCGCGTACGCCTCGCCAAATATACGCATGATTAGCTGTTCCAACTCTCCTCGTCCAGGAGCTGCAGAGATCAGCGCCGAAGCATCAAGCATTACGACTTGATGAAATTTGAGGTCTTGGGGTACAGATGATGATCCATCCATGATCGCTTCTGCAAATGCCTGGACCAACGTTGTTTTCCCTACGCCAGTTGGACCTATCAGCGCGACATTTTGACGTCCACCACGACTAAATGTAGCTATCATTTGGTCGAGTGCCTTCGCATGAGCATCTGTTTCAACGACAAATAAGCTACCACCAACATGCTGACTAATATTTTGACCAAAGCGTCCAAGTAAAGGAGTATAACCAAATGACCAATCCCGTGCTATACCACCACTTTTTCGTACTGAAGACTGTGAATCTATCAAGTAGTGCAACCGATAGCGCCACCGTATACCGGCAATAATGTCACTCTCGTCTATGTGCAGGTGAGCCAGCAGTGCGTCGTGGTTCGGTAGTGCTCGTACGATAGCTGCGACGATTTCGAGTGTTCCAAATTGTGAGCGGCCTAATTCTTGACTGATTGCATAGGCCGCACCAAGCAGGTCTAGACCACCCTCTTTTTCATCACTAGCTATTTGTTTTATAAAATTACCTGTCAGTCCAAATCGTGCTCCTAAAAAGTAACTGTCGTTTGTTTCAGAGATCAGCTCGGCGATTTCTATCGGCGAAGGTTGCTCGCTAATTGTGCCAAGCAAGTCGGCTTCAAGTACATCATCGAGCGAGTGTGGGTTTCTTGATGGCGCGAGATGGAGTAATTCGCCGTTATACCACAACACTACCATTTCAGGCGCCACAAAAAGACTGGCGACAAACCACCCTACGGAAAGCCCAGCAGAAACCAGCAGTATACCACTGACAAACAGTATACATCCGACAACGATGCATGCTAATCGAATCTTTTTTGTGACTCTGTAGCGAATGCGAGCCTTTTGTGTACGAGGATGGCGATGGTCGATAGTTATATCCACGTTGGTGTCCAACCTATCGCCATCATGACAATACCAGCAAGCGGCAGTATGGGAATACATAACCAACAAACTATTGAGATCATGCCTACTAACGATATTCCAACCAGAGCCAGACATCCGACAATAACGAGTAATAGGCGCATTACTGCACCAATACATCGCGATACCGTTCTATCTACAAAAGCTTGCCATTTTACCGATAACGAACCGCCAACTTGACCAGCCGATATTTGTCGAAACGGTGAAAATAATGACATAATCAATGTATCAATCGAAAAATAGTCATAAATACGTTCAATATGACGTCTTGCCGCTGTAAAGCGCTGCTTCCATCCATCGGTGTACCACCACCCCAATAAGCCGACTACAAACATGCTTTCATTGTACCTTACGCATACCTCTAGTGGCTATAGTGTAGAATCATTTGTCGTAGCTGAGTTATACTAGAGTTAATGCATCCTATTCTGACAATCTCTCTCGGAAAAATAGTAAAACGCCTCGCGCAAGTTCGCGGTGGAGGGTCTGCGCTTCCTGGACTGATTATCGAGCAAATCGATCCTGATTTTTTGGCGCGTACGTTGGCACAGCTACCGAAGGGTGTTGTCGTTGTAAGCGGCACAAATGGTAAAACAACTACTACAAAGATGGTTGTTGAGCTCCTTGAGAGTCAGGGCATGAAGGTTTTTACCAATCGTACTGGTAGCAATTTTACGCGAGGTGTGTCATCAGCTTTACTTGGTGAGATTACTCGTGCCGGTACACTCTCTGCTGATATAGCAGTACTAGAATTAGATGAAGCACACGCTGTACATTTTGTACAAGCAATACAACCGCGCTATAGTTTGCTGCTCAATGTACTCCGTGATCAGCTTGATCGATTTGGAGAAATTGATGCGACGGCACAGTTACTTCACAAAGTCGCCGATGCGACGACACAAGCAGTGATCATAAATCGTGAAGATCCGCGTCTTCTTGCCGTATCAAAAACTTTGCCAACAGAAAAAGTTGTTTACTTTGGCCTATCGGCAACTGCGCGTAAGAACTTTCCTTCAGACGATGACATGCGCGGTACTACCACGCAGCATACTAAAAACCATTTGCCAAAAGCAGTCGTGACACTTGAAACTATTGATGGAACAACTGGCACATTTACACTCGGAAATGAGCATATAAAAGCACAGTTAAAGATCGATGGAATTTACAATGTCTATAACGCAGCTGCAGCACTTGCGTTAGTCGTGAGCATCGTGCCTAAGCTTGATCGCAGGGCACTACTGAACTGCCTTTCAACGATAACGCCAGCATTTGGAAGAGGTGAAATAATAAACGTTGGCGGGAAGCCGCTCGAACTTGTGCTCGTCAAAAATCCAGCAGGTTTTCGGTTAGGCTTGCAATCATTTGAGCCATCAGGTTACGCTACAATGATCGCAGTAAACGATAACTATGCAGATGGCCGTGACATGAGCTGGCTGTGGGACGTAGATTTTACAAGTCTCAAACACGAGGGTGTCGCAAACGTGACTGGCATTCGGGCGTATGACATGGCGCTGCGCTTACAGTATGACGAAATTTTATTTTCAGATGTCACAGTAG